>Ga0172381_10005032_pt1 | contig 13511 bp, 13 predicted proteins | sample Leawel6488metaG_FD_119754 | JGI IMG/M metagenome (GOLD analysis project Ga0172381, IMG submission 119754) | Leachate microbial communities from a municipal landfill in Southern Ontario, Canada - Leachate well 64-88 metaG | ecosystem: Engineered > Solid waste > Landfill > Unclassified | place... | reverse complement strand
ATGGAAACATTTTGATTCGATGGAAATTTATAATGCTAGAGCATATTACCAAGGATTGAATAAAAAATCCGAAGAATTCTTTTTGAGTGATGAAGTAAGGGGAAATCTTGCTGCTCTTGGAGTGAGTGATGCTCACACTCCTGAAGAAATTGGTAATGGTTTGACTGAGATTGATGCAGTTAATGAAGAGGAATTTAGAAAAGAAATAAAGAAGTGCAGAACTAATGTTGTTGCAAATCAAAAGGCAAAATTATGGCACCATTTTCAAACCCAAATGGCAAAAAGAAATTGGATGAAGGAGAGATGATTTTTAATTTATTTTTTAATTAATTATGGGTAAGATTAATTAAATTGTATACTAATGTAATTTAAGAAATTTGTTTAACTAGAGTAGTATTAGTTAAAGGGTGTTGATTTTTATGTTCTCGGCTCATTTAAGAAAAAAATCTTTTTTTAATGCTTTAAAAGTCGGACTTGCTTTTTTTCCTGTAGCAATATTTGTTTCAATGTTTGAATTTGCTCTTCCCATAGGACTTGAATCAATTAGTACCGACTTATCTTTAGTTGGGTTGTTTATTGGATTGTCTTGGATTATTGTAATGCTTGTGGATTTATTTATAGGGGACTTTGCAGATATTATTGGGAAAAAAAATGGAACTCTACTTGGTCTCTTCATATTTATGACATTCACTTTCTTGTTTTTTTTAACAACCGATGTTTGGATTTTATTTTTTTTAGTAATACTAGCCTATATTGGTTATGATTTATTTTATATTTCAGTTCAAGGATTTGTTGTTTCAGAGGCTCCTAAAAAATATCTTAATTTTGCTGCAGAGGGTTTTTATCCTTTGTGGGATTTTGGTTTAATTTTTGGGCCATTGTTAGGTGCTTTTCTTATTACAAAATTTGGTCAAGTTTCTATTTATTATTCTTCGATAGTGTTTTGCGGGATTGCGATTATTATGGGTTTATTTTTGCCAAGCACTTACAAAGTGAATTCAAATAAATCCGGTGATAAAAAAGTTTCTCTTAGAGAATTTTTTCTATATGTTAAAAAATTGTTCCAAGAAGATTTTTGGCTTTTATTCGGTTCAATGTCTTGTGCTTTTTGGTACATGCTAATGATTATCTCAATTCCTCTATTTTTTGCGGTGAGTGAGGGGGATATTTGGATGAGTGCGATTACTCTAACTGCTTTTATGATTCCTATATTTTTAACAGATGTTATAATTGAATATGTAGCTTCTACAAAAAAGAGAAGATTTTTTCTTGTTTGTTTAGGATATGCTTTTGCAGGGCTTTCTTTAATTGCTTTCTTTTTGAGTAGTAATTACTTAATGATGGCTATTTGTGCAGGGCTAAGTACAATTGGTTTTCAGACTATTTGGGCTACTTTTGATATAGAGGCAGGGCTTCTTTCGAAAAAAGGAAAAGAAGCAATGACTCAAAGTGTTTTCTTTTTCTCTAAAAATGTTGGGTTTGGATTCGCTCCATTCTTTTTTGCAATAATCGTCGCTTTTTTTGGAATAAAATCACCTTTCATTTCATTTGGATTAATTAGTTTAGTTCTTGCATTAGTGTTTTGGTTTAAACATAAGAAAATGAATTTCAAGTAATATTATATTTTTTATTAAAAATTTTTAAAAAAATTTATGAAAAGAAACTTTTTTTGGTTTCTTTTCACTTAAAGCATTTTTTATTCTTTTTGTTCATTTTTTAATTGTTTAATCATTTCTTTAATCTCTTCTAATATTTTTTCAGAGTGTGCTGAAACGAATTTTATTGTTCCTGCGCATTCGTGTCCGCCACCTTCAATATTAGCTTCGGGCATTTTTTGTTTTAAGCGCTCAATTATTCTAGCAATTGGTAGAATTGGTTTAGTTGCTCGAAGTATTATCATGTCAGATAATAATCCTAATGTTATTACTGCATGGTTCTCTTTTCCTTCAGATATTTCATCGTGTATTAATCCAATTACTTTTCCTGCAGGAGGGTATTTGAATCTCACAGTGTATTTCTCAAGATCAATGTGCGACAAAATCACTCCATTAAGTTCTTGGGTTTTCACGTAAGGCATTGTGCTTTGTAATTGTATTGCCATTCCTTTTGTAGTTTCTTCAAATATTAGTGAAACAATTTCTTGGTTTGTAAAGAATTCTTCATAAATTCCTTCTCCTGCATCAAATCTCAAGTTATAAGAAGCGAAATCAATTGCTACCCCTATTCTTTGTAGTTCTTCAATTGTTTTGCCACTATTTTTAATATATTGTTCAATTTCAATTCCCTCGCATCTGTCACTTATTCCAGCAAGTGCTGGGATTAAATTATTTTCAAATTTATCATTAACAAGTCTTGCAACTTCGTAAGAGAGCATTGCTGCACAAATCTTGCTATCATATCCAAATATGTATGGGTTTAAGTGTAGTGATAATAATGGACAAACACTTGTTTTTTCATTTATTATCTCCCCTGGGTTATGATGATCAATTACAATCATTTCAAATCCTAGTGAATGCATCATATTTAGTGCGAAGAAATCTTCATGAGTTGAACCATTATCAAGTATTACGATTAAAGGTTTTTTTTGATTAAAATCATTCACTAATCTCTTTGAATGTGATAAATCTTTAAGCATGTCAGTTGTTTCATAAAATGGTGCTTTGCTTGGACTCCTATACAAATTGTATTGAGGGTTTGTTCCAAAATCTATCATGAAATCATTCAATGCTTTCTCTATTGCTATTCCTGCGCTAATTCCATCAGCGTCAGCGTGGTGTCTTATTAGAATGGGTTGTCCTTCAATAACTGCTCTTCTTAATCTTTTAGCGATTAAATAAATTCTATTCTTCATTTTTTCATACTTTTCAGAATTAATAGAAAAAGGTTTTTCTTTAGGTTCACTCTTTTCATTAATTATTTGAGTAAAATCGGTTTCAGATTTTTTTATTTTTTCAATCTCAATTTGTTTTTTTCCAGCTCTTTCACTAACATACCCTTCTAAAAATATTGTATCGTTAGTTTCGTAACTAGATTCTTTAGTAACAGCGTCAATTGTTCCAGTTCCGTCACTAACTAAAAAAACTACTGGTCCTGGTTTTGCTTTTCTTAATATTTTAACGTTTCCGCTAAAAATTGTTCCTGCAGTTGCTTCATTTATATTATTCACGTATTTCTTTTGCATATTTATCACTTTTTTATATTTCCTTCAAATTATTTAGAAAATAGGTTATAACCAATCTCAAAAGATTTGGTACTATTCTTTACATTTGATACAAAACTCATTTTTGTTAGGGTATTTAAATGTTGGTTTTTTTTTAGTACTTTTATAATCTTATAAAAATGGGCTTTCGTTTAGTTTGAATTCTTTTTTTTCACAATCAATACTCGCTTTAGCTCCTAGGGGTAGTATGTGTTGAGGGTCAGTGTGACCAAAGTCCATGTTAGTTACTAAAGGTAAATCTAAATTAAATTCTTTTAGAACTAGTTTTATATTATAATCTAATTTCTCTTTTTCACTTGGATTATAATTCCTTGCGCGTCCGACTAGTAAACCACTAATTTTATCAAGTACTCCTTGTACAGCAAAATTTCTCATAGTGTATTTTACATAATCAGGGGATGGTTTTTCTTCGCTTGTTTCAATAAAAAGAATTTTTTTATTCCAAAAAGATTTTTTTGGCCAATATTTTGTTCCATTAATAAAATTTAGTACTTCAATACACCCGCCGAATAATTGCCCAGTTGCTTTTCCTTTTCCCCAATTCCAAGGAGTACTTGTTTCAATTTTTTTAAGTTTATTTGTATTGCTTTTCCAATCAGCATATCCATTAGAATATTCTGTAAATGGTTTGTAAGTAAAACTTTTCCATTTTTTAAACAAAAAATTTTCAAAGTTCTCGTGATAACCTTTAATATTATTCATTTGTGCAATTCCCGCCATTATTGAAGGCCCATTAAAAGTGATTATCCCAAGAGTGTTAAAATAAATATTTGTTGTTGCAGTATCAGAAAAACCCATGAATAATTTTGGGTTGTTTTTAATTATTTTTGGGTTAATATAAGGAAGTATCCTTATAGAGTCTTCTCCCCCTATGCTTGTAAAAATTCCTTTAATTTCCTTATTCATGAAAGCATTGTTAATATCCTCTGCTCTTTTTTCTGGGTGAGAGTGCAAATAGTTAATCGATTTTTTAGTAGTGGGGTATTCTTTTATTTTCAAACCCATTTTTTCTAGATTTCTTATCCCTGTTTCATAAACCTTTGGGAATAATTTAGGTAATCCTCTTGATAGAGACATTACTGCAACAGTATCTCCTTTCTCTAGTCTCTTAACTTTCTTCATTAAAAACAAAGAGAATCCAAATTTATAATAGTTTAGTTAAGTCTAAAATGAGTGGCTTTTTATTGCTTTTCAATCACTAATTCTATGTGTTTTCGTGATGAAGTAAATCCCTGATGATTTAGTGATTAGTTAATCCAACTCTGAAAAACACATTGAATTTTAAATATTGGAGTTTTATAATAATTATAAGGGTTCAAGGTTTTTTAATAAAGTAAATCCTTGATGATTTTGGTGATTAGTTAATCCAACTCTGAGGCATTTTAGTATTTGCTTGGCTTTTTATGGAGAGGGGTAGAGTGGTTTTTGTAGTCAAGAAGGTTAGGAAGATGTTTCCTAAAAAGGGGGTTGAGCGTAAGGCTTTAATGTTTGCTTCTAATGTGGGTAATTTGTCTGAAGAGAAAAAATTTTCTGCTTTAAAGGGTTTTTTGAAAAACAAGAGTGCTTCAAAGAGGGTTGTTGCTAAAAAAGTTTTGCGAGCTTATAAGTCTAGGGCAGAGTTGTTTAATACTTTTAAGAGTTTAGTTAATGATTTTAGGTTAAAGAATCCTTCTTTTGAGGGAGTAATTATTTTTGGCGGGGTTGTAAAGAAAGCTACTCCTCCAACTGATTTGGATTTTATTTTTGTTGGTAATTTGCCTCATTTAGAAAAGAAGCGTTTTTGTGATTTGCTTTTAGAAAAGACTGGTGTTGTGGCTAATCCTTTTCCGGTGAAGATTGATATTAAATCAAATCCAAGGGTTTTTGATTCGTTGTTATCCGTTCCTTATCTTCATAATCATAGGGAGTGGACTGTTCAAAACTTTGTTGGGCCACTTAGTGTTAAGAGGCTTTTGGTTAAGTCTTATAAAGGGGCTCTTAAGAGAGTGAATCCAGTTAAGGTATTTGATTAATTTTTAAAAGGTTTTTTTTAATGATTTCAAGGATTAGAGGAAAAATAGGTTTTTTACAAAAAATTCTTGCAATGCCTTTTATTAAATTAAGAATTGATCCTAATTTAATTTCTGTTCTTGGATTAATCTTAGCATTAATTGGAGCTTTTTTTGTTACTCAACAAAATTGGTTCTTGGCTTTAATTTTTTTTATTTTAGCGCCTACAATGGATTTAATTGATGGGGCAACTGCGAGGGCTTTAAACAAGAGGAGTAATTGGGGTAATTACTTTGAAACTATGATTGATAAGTTAGTTGATTTTGCAATGCTAGGGAGTTTTGCGTTTATTCCGATTTATTCAATTCCTGCAATTTTGGCTTTGGGTTTTTCATCAATCTCTAGTTATGCAAAGCCTAGAGTTGGTTTGATTATTATTACTGATAATAGGGATTGGCCTGCTATTGGTGAGCATGCGGATAAATTAATTATTTTGCTGGTTGGATTATTGTTAGCAGTTCTTGGTTTTAATTACTTAGAATATTTTTTGTATTTAATTGCTTTAATTTCAGCAATTGGTTCAGTTCAGAGAATAATTTATGCTAGGGGTTTAATTAAAGAGGCTGAGAGGAAGGGGACTCTTTTGCCTTACATTAAAAAGAATAAAGAAAGGTAGTTTTTTTGATTTTAGTATTTTTCAAGTAGCTTGTTAGCTATTCTTAGAAACTCTTTATTGTTTTTTACTTTAAAGAAAATAATGTCTTTTCTTATTTTCATTAGTTTGTCGCTGTTTGAGTCTCCAAAAGCGTATGCAATTATTTTGTCTCTTGGCATTACCCCTTCTTTTTTTAGTGCTCTTAGTACTCCTAAGTGTTTTCCCATTTCTCTTGGTTCAATTGCTATTCCTGCTCCAATATCAATCACTTCTAACTCTACTGGGCTACCATATTTATGAGTTTTTTTGAATGATTCGTGAAGAGAGTTAACTATTCTTTTCGCTTCTTTAGCCATTCTTTTTCTTTCTTTTGTATTATTTTCTTCGAGTTCAAAGAAGAATCTTGTGTCAGTAAGGAGTCTTTTTTCTCTAGCTGAACGAAGTTTGAATCCCTCATATTTTAGTGCGTTTCGGATATCATTTCCTAAAAACATTTTGTATAACATTAATTGGTCTAGGTGTGCAAAGGTTTCTCTTTTAATAACTGGTTTTAATGTAATTACTGCGTCGCCTTTTTTGAAGACTAATTTATTATTTTTTATTTTAAATTCGTGTGCGTAAGTTAAGTGTTCGAGTCCACTTGATGCATAAATAAGTGAATCATCAAGTAGATTAAATTTTTTTAAATTTTCTTCTACTCCATGTTTTGTTCTTATTTCTACTGAAGAACGTGCTGTTATGAAAACCAATTTGAATCCTTTTTGAGTGAATTCTTTTAGTAATTTAATTGATTCTTCTGATATCCTTGGGGGAATATCTGGGATGAATTCGTTGGTTGGTGTAATTACTCCGTCAATATCCAAGAAGAGGAATTTGTATTTAGTAAAGGTATTTTTAGGCATGTTTTTTCATAAATATTTAGTTGCATAAGTTATTTAATGATTTATTCTCTTATTTTTTTTGGTGAATGTGATGGTTGTTTCTTTTGAGGATTGGATTAAAGTTGAGTTGAGAGTTGGCTTGATTGAGAGTGTAAGTGATATTGAGGGTAAGGATAAGCTTTATCGTTTTAGCGTGGATTTTGGTGCAGAGGGTAAGAGGACTATTCTTGCAGGGCTTAAACCTTATTATTCTAGAGAGGATTTGTTGAACAAAAAAGCGGTTTTTGTTTTTAATTTGGCTCCAAGGGCTTTAGCTGGTTTTGAGAGTCAGGGGATGATTCTTGCAATGAAGAATAATGAGGGTAAGTATAAATTAACTTTAGTTGATGATAGTGTTACACAAGGAACTAGACTCGAGTGAATTTTTAAAGAATTTTTTATTTTATGCTATTATTGTAATGATTGCGGGGAATGCTATTATTACTCCTATCATTGCGCCTAGGTTTGTTAGGGCAGCTACTATTAGTATGTGAGTTACTTTGTTGTTATAGAATTGTCCTATTGAGGATACGTCAGGGAGATTCTCAAAATCCATTACTCTTGGTGAATTGAATCTTGTTTCTACGAGTCCCGAAACCCATCCTGCGGCAAGAGCAGGGTGGAGTGTTGTTAGGGGTGCGCTTATAAAAGCAGTTATTATTGAGAAGGGGTGTGCGCGAGCAAGTAGTGCTCCTATTGCTGAGCATGTTCCTGTGATTAGAATCCAGTATATTAGTACTCCTATTGTAGCATCAATTCCTTTTAGTAGTAGAGCGTATATTAGAATTAATCCAAAAATTATTGGTAATAGGGGCGTAATAAATTTTAACCAATTCTTTTTTTTCTTAATGTGGTTTAATTCAATTAAATCAATTTTTTTGTTTGAGTTTAAATGATTAATTATTCCTTCTACATGTCCTGCCCCTACTACTGCAACAATTTTTTTTCCAGGACTATGTTTAATCATTTCGGCGATGTATAAGTCTCTTTCATCAACTAAAACTTTTTTTATTGAAGGGAATTGTTTGCCAAGTTCTTTCATTAAATTATTAATTAAATCTTCTTTTTTGAGTTCCTCGATTTTTTCTTCAGTTACTCTTTCACCTGCTCCAAAGAATCCTGCAACAAATGAGCTTCCTAAAACAATTTTTTCTTTTAAACTCATTTCACTAAAAGCTTTTTTTAGAGTTATTCTAACATCCCTGTCAAGTAGTTGAATTGGAACTTTTTTTTCTTGTGCTTTTTTTATGGCTGTAAGCATTTCGGAACCAGGTTGTATTCCTATTTGTTTGCCTATTTGTCTTTGCATGTTGGATAAAAAAATGTTTAATAAAAATAAGTAAGTTTTTCCTGTTTTGATTATTTCAACTAAATTAGTTTCTTGCCATTTTTTTCCTGATAGCAATTGTTCTAACCTATCTTTATCAAGTTCTACTCCGATTACATCTGGTTGTTCTTCTTCAATTGTTTTATTAACTAATTCAATTGATTCTTTTGAAATGTGGGCGGTTCCAACTATAATCACTTGTTTTGCTTTATCTTTAAAATCAATTACTATTTTTTTAATCATCTGTAACTTTTTAGATATTAAGTGTTTATAATTATTCGTTTATATGGCTAGTTTAACCAAATTAATTAAAAAAGGTTGTTTGAGTTATTTTTTTTGAGTGAGTTTGACTAGTTATTATTTTTGATTATAAAAAATATTCCTGCAAGGATTAGGATGAACCAACTAATCCAAAAGAATCCTCTTAGTGGGTCTCCAAGTTGGGGGAAAATAAATTGGGTTGTAGCTACCCCCATACCCATTCCTATTAAGAATAATCCTAGTGAGTTACTCATATTGATATAGCTAACGTTAGTAGGGTATAAAAGCTTTCTTTTTACTCATTCTTTTATGAAGAAAGTGTGTTTTTTAGAATTTGAGGGAGTAATTGCTTCGTTTAAAAATTATTCTCCTGTGGGGGAAAGGATTAACTCTTTTTTAAAAGAATTAACAGGGTTTTGCAAAGAGAATAATATTGAATTATTCTTAGTTTGTGGGTACTATGAAGGGGTTGCAAAGAAAAAATTTTTGGATAATGGGTTCAATTCTTTTTTTGATGAGACTCATTTTGTTTTTGTCGATGATTATTATATTAATAATAAAAAAGAAGAGGATAAGAATCTTCATTTAGATAACTTAAAAAAAGATTCTGAATTTAATGATTCTTTTTTTAAACAGGTTTTAATTCAAAGAATTTTAAGAGAAAAGAACTTGGTTGAGAGTGATGCTTTGCTTTTGTGTAATGATATTTGGGTTGATGGTTATTACACTACTCGTTTTTCTAAAATAGATTTTGCTTTATTCAAAAACAATTTAACTGATAGGGGAAACAAAGTTGAATTAATTAATGGGTTAGTTTATTTTGATTTAGATTTTTCTTCAGTTAGGGGATTATTAATTGATTTTCCTAAATTAGATTTTTCTTCTCTTGATAAATATGTTTTTGAAGTGATGAAGAGTGTGCTCGTGGAGGACAGTGTTAAGGATTCTATTAGAGAAAATATTTTGAAAAAAAGGTTTGGTAGAATTGAGGGGTAAGTTTATGAGAAAAATGGGTTTGTTTGGTAAGCGAAGAATCATTTCGCCTAGTCCAGCTAATCTCTCTGGTTTGATAGTTCCTTTATTGACTCCATTAAATGAAGATAAATCAATTGATTTTATTTCACTTAAGACTCTAGTTGCAAGATTATTAAATAAGGGTGTGAAGAGTTTTTTTTTATTTGGCCCTTATTCTGAGCAAGAATTTTTGTCTTCTTCAGAAAAAGAAGCTATTCTTGAAGTAGTTTTTAAGGAAGTTAATGGGAAGGGTTTTGTTCTTGCAGGTTGTTTTGGAAAGGATGTTGATGAGATTGTTGAATTGGTAGCGATTGCAGAAAAGTTTACTAATTATTGTGTAGTTTCTTTGTCAAAAACAATTCTTGAGGATGAACTTAGTTTTATTGATTTTTTTGATCATATTTTTAGACACACTAAAACAAATATTTTACTTTATGATGATATTAGATTAAGTGGTATTGTTATTCCTGTTCCTTGGTTAGAAAAAATAGTTACTTGGGAGAGGTTTATTGGGATAATAGAGTATTCAAAGGATATTGATTATATTAATGAATTAAATAGTTTAAATCATTTGACAAAATTATTTGAAGCTAGTAAAGACATGGCTTTTTATTGTTTGAGGCAGGGGTTTTGTGGAATCGCTTGTAATTCTTCTTTAATATTTCCTGGGTATTTTTTAGAACTTGCTGAATCAATGGGTGAAATGGATATGAGAAAATATTTAATTAATGATGCTAGGATTAATGAAATAAAAAAGTCTTATCCTATTGGGAAAAAAATGCAGGCATTAAAAAGAGTCCTTTTTTTGAGGGGTTTGATGAATTCTTATTGTTTTGATGATTCTTTAAGTTTAACAGAACTTGAGAAAGTTAAAATAGAGCAAGCGGTTTTGGCTCACCAAACCGAGTCTTTTCATTATTAGTATATTAATTAATCAAATTCTAACTTTTTTTGCTTAAGTAAAGTTTTTTATTAAAGTAAATTAATTATTTAATGAAAGGAGGTGTGTTTTTTTGGTTGTAAAAAAATTGGGTGGATTAGCTTTCTTAGCAGGAGTTATTCTGTGTTTTATTCTAGCGCTTGTTGCTTGGATTGTGCCTTCAATTGTTCAAGGTGCTGCAGGTTTAATTACTTTAGTATTAATAATCCTTGGAATAATTGTTGGAATATTTAATATTAATGATAAACATAGAATGGATTTGCTCATTTCAGTAATTGCGGTTTCAATGATTGGGCCAATAACAGTTCAACAATTAGCTTCATTAATTCCTGCAATATCAACGCTAATAACTGCACTATTCCAAAATACTGTTGCTTTAGCAGTTCCAGCAGCACTAATTATTGGATTAAAGCAGATTTGGTATATTGGGATGGATAAAAAAGATTAAAAAAGTAATTTTGAAAAGTTCTCTTTAAATTAGGGGGGGAACTTTTCTTTTATTTTTTTTATTATTTCTTTAGATTACCAACTTTTTTATTAGTTTGTTTTAGGGATGTTTTTATGAGTGCATTGACTTTGATTGAGTCCCTTGCAAAACACGAGTCTCTTCTTCATGAACTTCAGTTTAGGGATAAGGTAAAGAGTGCAGAGTTTCACTTTGCAACAAGTTTTGATTTTGATGGGTTTTTTGAAAATGAATTGCTTGAAATTTTATTTTCAAAAATAAAAGAAGTTTTGGGGCAAGTTGAATTCTCTACTTTTGGATTAGGGGTTTCTTGGCCACAAGCAATGGATGATGCAGAAAAGAGTCACTTAAAATTTATTCTTCAGACTGAGTTGATAAAGAAAATTGAAAGTGAGTTGAGTAAGCGACTTGGTGATTCTTTACCTGATGTTTACTTTTTAATTGATTTTAAAAAAAAACTTGTTTTGATTAAAATTCGACCGGTTTATGTTGTTGGGAATTATTGTAAGTATTCAAGAGAAATAGCTCAAACAGAGTACTTCTGTAATAAGTGTAGAGGTGCGGGTTGTTGGTATTGTAATAACACGGGTCACTTTAGTGGTGAGAGTGTAGAGCAATTGATTACAAAAAGTTTTGTAAATCACTTTGGCGCAAAATTGTTAATTATGCATGGGGCTGGGAGAGAAGATTTGGATGTTTTAATGCTTGGCAAAGGAAGACCCTTTGTTGCAGAACTTGTAATGCCAAAAAAAAGGATTGCTGATTTGAAAGAGATTGAATTAGAAATAAATTCTGAGTGTAAAGGAAAAGTAAGTATTAATTCTCTTGAGTTTTGTGATTTGTCAAAAGTTTCGGCAGTTAAAGATGCGTTTCATGATAAGATTTACACTGCGTTTATAGTTTGCAAAGATAAATTTGATTTGAATAATTTGAGTTTGAATAAAGAAATTAATGTTTTGCAGTACACTCCAAGTAGAGTTGAGAAAAGGAGGGCAAAATTAAAACGTGAAAAAAAAGTTACTCTTCTTAATGTAGTACGAATTTCTGATAATGAATTGGTTTTGACTCTAAAAACTTCTCACGGAACTTATGTAAAAGAATTCATTTCTTCTGACCATAATAAAACAAATCCTAGCATTTCTTCAATGTTAAAAACGAATTGCACTTGTGCCCTTTTGGATGTTGAAGAGATTTGCGAATAAGTGTTTTATAGTTATTCTTCTAATCCTGTTCATCAAATAGAACTGTTACGCTTTCATCTTCGTGAATGCATTTTATTGCACTTGCGATATACTCTGCAATGCTGATTACTTGGATTTTTTCACTTTTTGTTTTCAATGGTAGCGAATCAGAAATGTATAGCATATCAGCTTTTGAGTTTTCAACTTTTTTTACTGCGTCCTGGCTTAGTATTCCATGCGTAATAAACGCATAAACTTTATTTGCGCCGTTGTCTTTTAGCATGTCAATTGCAGTGCAAAGACTTCCTCCTGTGTCAATCATATCATCAAATATTAAACAAGTTTTTCCTTTTACTTCTGCTCCAATAATATTGAGTGCTTTTGCTTCATTGTGTTTCAATCTTGTCTTGTTTATTATTGCAAGTTCCAAGTCCATTCTTGAAGCGATTTTTGTTGCTCTTTTAGCTGAACCTGCATCAGGGGCAACAATAACTCCTTCGCCTTGGATTAGTTCTTTTGCTTTTTTCATCATGATGCTTGTTGTTGGCAAATTATCAAGTGGGATATTGAAGAATCCTTGGGTTTGGTCTGAGTGCAAATCAATTGTAATAATTCTGTCTGCTCCTGCAGTAGTAATTAGATCAGCGACTAATTTTGCAGTAATTGGTTCTCTTGAAGCAGCTTTCCTGTCCTGTCTGGCATAAAAAAAGTTAGGGGTCACAACAGTAATTCTTCCTGCTGAAGATCTTTTTGCAGCATCAATCATTATCAAAAGTTCCATTAAGTAATCATTAATTGGATCAACTGCTGTTTGAAGCAAGAAAACATCTTTTCCTCTAATGTTTTCCAAAAATTGTGCATATGTTTCTCCATTTGCAAATTTTTTCAAATTGATTTTTCCTTGGGGTATATTTAATTGCTTTGCAATTTCTTTTCCTAAAATAGGGTTACTAGAACCAGAAAATAGCATTATTTCTTTTGTCCCATTACTCAACCAACCACCAATCAGTAATAGGTTGGATGATTTTATATACTGTTGGTTTGTCCAAGTATTGGTTTAGTTTCTTTGGAATTTAGTTATTAAGTAAATTCCAGCTGTAGCTTGAATCGAGTATACTTCTTCAATATTGGTTTGTTCTGTTAAGTAAGTGCGAAATTCATCTTCTGAAACAGTTGTAAGGGTATTATTTTTTAGTATTTTATAATATTGTCCTGTTCCGCAATATGAATCTTCAATCGCAATAGGAGTATTATTTTTTAAAAAGTTTATTACTGTGAGTTCTTGTTCTCTTGTTTTAGGCATTTCATTGTCATAAGGTATGTTTGCATCAATTAAATCATTTTTATAAAAATATTGTCTTGGCCCTGAATCATCTAAACACCAAGGGGTAAAGAAAGTATAATATGTCCAAAGCCCAATTACTAAAAGTAGTATAACAATTATTATAATTTGAATTATTTTTTTAAATTCCATAATTACAATTACTATTATTTTACTTATTAACCTTTTCTTTTTATTATGGTTAAAACCAATTATT
>Ga0172381_10005031_pt1 | contig 13512 bp, 11 predicted proteins | sample Leawel6488metaG_FD_119754 | JGI IMG/M metagenome (GOLD analysis project Ga0172381, IMG submission 119754) | Leachate microbial communities from a municipal landfill in Southern Ontario, Canada - Leachate well 64-88 metaG | ecosystem: Engineered > Solid waste > Landfill > Unclassified | place... | reverse complement strand
GATTATCGTCAGCATCGATATCCGTCCGGAGGATGGCGGTTTTGAGTCCCTGGCTAAAAGCATGAATTCAGCCGCTCTTTTTGAACGTCAGATTTGGGAGATGTTTGGTATTCTGCCCCGGGGTAATCCCGATTTAAGGCGCCTTAATTTACATGATGAGATTTGGCCTGAAGGCAGTTTTCCTTTACGCAAAGATTTTCAGAAGGCGGCAGAAGGAAGCGTAAATGAGTATAAATTTGACCGGGTAGAAGGCGCCGGGATTATGGAGGTTCCGGTTGGTCCGGTGCATGCCGGTATTATCGGTCCGGGTCATTTTAGATTCAGTGTTGCCGGAGAACCGATTGTTAATTTAGAGATCAGATTGGGTTTTACCCATCGGGGAGTAGAAAAACTTTTTGAAGGAAAATCTTGTTTTGAGGCTTTGGCTCTGGCCGAACGTATCTGTGGAGATGCGGCTTTTGCTTATAGCTTGGCTTTCAGCCGGGCAGTGGAAAAGATTTCTCATATTTCTGTTTCCGCGCAAACAGCGTATTTAAGAGGTATTTTTTTAGAGTTGGAACGCATGTATAATCATGTCAATGATATCGGGGGGATAGCTTTGGATGACGGCTTTAGTTTTCCCTCCGCCTACGCTTCATTAATTAAAGAATCGATTCTGCAACTAAATCAAAATTTCACCCTTAGCCGGTATCTTAAAAATGTAAATAAGATCGGAGGGGTTTCCGTTTATCTTGATGCAACCAAGAAACAAAAGCTGCTTGGTTTTATTAAACGGATAAGAGGGGATTTTAACGCGTTGGTTAAAATCCTGAATTCCAGTGTTTCTTTTATGGATCGGGTGGATTCAACGGGGGTTTTAAAGAAAAAAACCGCCCGGGATATCGGGGTAGTTGGCTTGGCCGGGCGCGCTTCGGGAATTCCGGTGGATTTAAGAAAACATTTTCCGGATGTGTATAAAGAAGTAGGTTTTAAGATGTTTACTCAGGAGTCAGGGGATGTTCTTGCCCGTCTGAAAATGAGGTTTCTTGAATTTGAGGAATCCTGCCGGTTGATTGAAGAATTTACCGCTAAACTTAATCAAGAGTATGCGTTCGAGATTGTGCCAGCATTCGGAGAGATTGGCGGGTTAGGCTATGTTGAGGGATGGAGGGGCCCGGTTCTATGTTGGGTTAAGACGGATAATAAAGGCTTGATCCAAAGATGTCATTTTGTGGATGCCTCAAGCCATAACTGGCAAGGCCTTCGGTATGCGGTCCTGGGAAATATCATTCCGGATTTTCCGGTTTGTAATAAAAGTTTCGATTTAACTTATTCCGGTAACGACTTATGATCTATATATTAAAAAACAGGATTTTAAAAGGGATTTTAACCAGGCAAATCGATCCGGATTTATCTCAAGAGGTCGAGAGCGCGGGTAGTGAATTGAAACTTTTGATCCGTAAGGAATTCGGCCGGTCTTTGCATATCCGGCAGGTGGATACCGGCTCTTGCGGAGCCTGTCAGTCGGAAATCATCTCGGCGAATAATCCGCTTTATGATTTGCAAAGGTTCGGAATTAGTTTTGTGGCATCGCCGCGCCATGCGGACGCGCTTTTAGTGACCGGAGCAGTATCTAAAAATATGCTGTTGGCGCTTAAAAAAACTTATGCGGCGATGCCGGAACCGAAATTTGTGATTACCTGTGGTGAATGCGCTTTTGACGGCGGTCTTTTTCAGGGGTCGTATTATACTTCCGGAGCGGTTAAAGATATATTACCGGTTGTTTTGCATATTCCAGGCTGTCCGCCGGACCCCTTGAGGATTATCAAAGCGCTCCTTGGTTTTCTGAAGCAGCCTTAGCGATAAACAAATTATCTTACGGTTGATTTATTCTATTCGCGGATCTGCGATCAAGGGTGTTTGATTAAACTACTTGCGGGTGGTTTTTGTTTGTAGTAAAATAAAAAAGTAATACTTATCCGCTCAGTTTTGAGAAATTACCCTAAAAGGCCTTGGTAGTTCTAACCAAAAATTTATAAAATCAATAGACAAATATAAGGATATTGCTAAAATATAAAGAAAGCCTGGGGAAAGTCCAAAGAGCCTGGCTGTTAATTAAACAATTATTCCTATGTCCATATTATCTTTAAAAATGTTGTGTATTTTGGTGCCGGTGGCCAGTGTGCTGACCGCGTTGTTGTTGATTCGTTGGTCAAAATTCTCAAGAGGGGTGAGAATAAGTGAGGAGTATGTCCGCCGGAACAAGAAAAATCCGGTTTCCGGTTCCGATAATGAAGATACTTTAAAACAAATTATTTTTAAACAGGTAAACGAAAGATTAGGCTCGGTAAAACGTTCGCAGGAATTTACGGAAACATTGCTTGATACGCTTAATCAGGAGTTGGGAAAGAAAATAAAACAGAATACTAAAGAAGTCAGCAAGATCTACGAGGATATTCTCGAGAAGAATGTCCAAGAAGCTGAACTTTTTAAGGAGAAATATAATCGCGCGCTTTCCGAAAAAAAACAAGCCGACGCGGTTATTCGCAGCGTTGCCGCCGGCCTGCTGGTTTTGGATGCCCAGGGTAAAGTAGTGATGATGAATCCCGCTTTAGAGAAAATCCTGGGTGTCAGCAAAAAAGATAATATCGGTAAACCGGTGGATGAAAGCCTGCGGGAGAGAGAATTGGTATCCCTGGTTAAAGATTCCGGGAGCAAAGAAGGTAAAGAGATCGAGTTGTCAAGCCAGGGTGAGACAAGTAAAACCATTAGAGCCAGTAGCACGATCCTTGAAAATGAAGAAGGGCAGACCGTGGGGACGGTTTCGATCTTTAGCGATATTACCCAACAGAAAGAAATCGACCGTTTAAAAGACAGTTTTGTTGCTAATGTCACCCATGAATTACGCACACCGTTGGTTTCTATAGATAAAGCGATAAGTTTACTGCTTAGTAATAAGGCTGATGGGTTGTCGGAAAATCAGGCGCAATTTCTTTCGATTGCCTCCCGGAACTGCAAAAGATTGGGTCTTTTAATTAACGATCTTTTGGATCTTACTAAACTTGAAGCCGGAAAGATGGATATTAAGTTAACTCCTTATCCTATCGACAGAGTTATCGACGATTCGGTGGAAGGTTTGATCGCCTGGGCAAATACAAAATCCATGGTTTTTGTTAAGGAAATTCAGGAAAACTTACCTGAAGGCAAGATCGATGTGACCAGAATAATCCGGGTTTTAAATAATTTGATCAGTAACGCCATTAAATTTACCCCGAATAATGGAACAATTACGATAAGGGCTCATTTATATAATGACCATGAGATAGTCGTTACCGTAGAGGATACTGGGGTGGGGATTCCCAGGAATGAATTGGATAAAGTTTTCAGTAGATTTTACCAAACGGCAGAAAGGGTAGCTACGGATGTCAGTGGCACCGGGATCGGTTTATCTATCGCTAAAGAGATTGTAGAATTGCATGGGGGAAAGATTTGGGTGGAAAGCGACAGCGGAAAAGGCTCGAAATTTAGTTTTACAATTCCGGTGAGTAAATAAAATTTAAAAAATAGGAGATTAATCCATGAATGGGACAAGTACAAATGTTAGAGTTTTAGTGGTTGATGATGAAGCAGACTTCAGAAATCTTATGACATTCTGGCTTGAGTCAAAAGGTTATAAAGTAATTACTGCCTCTGACGGCAAAAGCGCTATTGAATTGGTAAGGCAAAAGAAAGCCGATATTGTTTTTATGGACTTAAGAATGCCGGTCATGAATGGAGTCGATGCGCTGAAGAGTATCAGGAGTTTCGATACGAGTACCCCAATTATCATTATTAGTTCATACATCGCCGATCCGAAAATACAGGAAGCCAGGAGCCATGGCATGTCCGGGGTATTTTATAAGGGGGCGGATTTTGATGCCAGCCTGCCGTTACTGGAAATGGTCTTAAGGACACACAGAAATTTGAAGAAATAGCCGTTTTGAATTTCTATCCTTTTAAAAACCCATTAAGTTTAAAAACATAATTGTTTAGAAGTCCGCCATTGTTTTAGAGTGGCGGATTTTTTATCATATTTATTGAAAGATGCGACAGAATTAAGGTATAATGCATTCAATTAGGGGAGGAAGCATGAATAAGTTTATTTTATTGTTCCAGTGCCAAGACCGTAAAGGAATTGTCGCTAAAATCTCGGATTTTATTTTTAAATCCGGCGGTAATATTATTACCGCCGATCAATATAGTACAGACCCGGAAGGCGGGTATTTTTTCATACGTGTTGAATTCCTTCTGGACAGGGAATATAGTTTACAGAGTTTATCTTCGGTTTTTAATTCGGTGGCTGCGGAATTCAACGCCCATTGGAAAATTTATGATTGTTCAGAAACTTTACGTATGGGGATTTTTGTCTCGGAGCCGGATCATTGTCTGGCGGAGATATTATACTTATGGAATACCGGAGAATTGAAAGTAAGAATCCCGTTTGTTTTAAGCAACTCTGAAAAACACCGTAAGCTGGTTGCCGGGTATAATCTCCCTTTCTATTATGTGCCGGCAAATAAAGATAATCATCGGGAAGCGGATTTATTATCCTATGCTTTAGGCGCGTCGGATTTTTTAGTGCTGGCCCGTTATATGCTGGTGCTTTCTCCGGATTTTTTGTTGAAGTACGGAAAAGATATAATTAATATTCATCATGGGTTCCTGCCTTCTTTTAAAGGCGCTGATCCTTATGGCCAGGCGTTTAAAAAAGGAGTTAAGGTTATCGGTTCAACCGTGCATTTTGTGGATAATCAGCTGGATGAGGGGCCGATTATTACCCAGGAAGTTGAATATGTCTCGCATAAAGACAGCCGGCAGGATTTAATCAAGAAGGGGAGGCATCTGGAAAAGAGGGCATTGGCGCACGCCTTGTTTAGTTATGTCGACCACCGGATTATTAGATACGAGAACAAGACTATTGTTTTTTAAAAATAAGAAGCGGATGCGGGAATAGCGGAGGTGGGGGCTTGGCGCAAAAAATAGCGATTGTTGGATCCGGTGTGGGAGGTTTAGCTGCCGCCAGTCGCCTGGCTAAGGATGGATATGCGGTTGAAGTTTATGAAAAATTATCCGCTTGCGGAGGGCGGAATAATTTAATTTGTGATCAGGGGTTTAAATTTGATACCGGCCCGTCTTTTGTGCTTATGCCGGATTTCTTTTCCGAAGTTTTTTCCTCTTGCGGGGAGAATATCGCGGATTATCTGGATTTGCGTGTTTTGGATCCGGGGTATAAAATTTTTTATGCCGACGGCCAGACGCTTACGGTATACCGCGATAGCCAGCGGACTAAAGAGGAGTTAGAAAGAATCGAGGCAGGTTCATCCGCGCAATTTGATAAATTTATCCGGGAAACCGCCCGAATATACGGAATTATTAAGCCTCTGCTTTATAAATGCGTAACTTATAAGTCGCTGTTTAATCCTGGCTATTGGAGCTTGGCGGCGAAAATCCGGATTTTTGAGTCATATTGGAATCTGGCGCGTAAATATTTCAAGAGCGAAAAACTCTGTTACGCCTTTACTTTTGAAGCGATGTTTATGGGGGTTTCTCCTTATCAGGCCCCGGCTTTCTATAGTGTGATTTCTTACGCCGACCATGTGCAAAAGATCGCTCATCCGATGGGAGGGATGTATCAGATCCCTTTGGCTCTAGAAAGAATGGCGACTAAATTCGGCGCCAAATTCCATTATCATTACCCCATTGAAGGTATTGAAATAAAAAAAGGGAAATTTTTTCTCCTTCATGGTCCAGAGCGGATTCCGGCGGACCGGGTGATCGTAAACGCCGATTACGCTTATGCCCAGACAGATTTACTTAAACGTAAAATACCCGCGTTTAAATATTCCTGTTCGACTTATCTTATTTATTTGGGAATTAAAAAGAAATTAAGTAATTTGGCGCACCACAATCTATTTTTCAGCCAGGATCTGAATAAAAACCTGGATCAGATTTTTAAAGACAAGGTGGTCCCGGAAGACCCGTCTTTCTATGTCCACTTGCCGACCTTGACCGATCCGTCTTTGGCTCCGCCGGGCAAAGATATAGTTTATTTGTTGATCCCGGTGAATAACCTGGAAAATTCCAGGGATAATCTGGAGGCGCATAAGAAACGGCTAAGAAAACTGGTTTTTGACAGAATAAATAAAATTTGCGGATGCAATCTTGAAGAATTGATTGAGGTAGAACATCAGTTTTGCCCCGAGGATTTTATTGGCCGGTATAATATTAAATTCGGAGCGACTTTCGGTCTGGCGCATAATCTGACCCAGAGCGCTTTTTTCCGTCCGGCCAACCGGGACGCTAAGGTTAAGAATTTATATTATGTCGGGGCAAGCACTCAGCCGGGAGGAGGGCTTCCGGTGGTGATTGCCGGTTCCCGGATTGTCGCGGAAATGATTAAGCAGAACAGATCCTCTTGATTTTAGCGATAATTTCTTTAATGCTTGATTCCGGGGTAGAAGCTCCCGCGGTAATGCCTACGTTTTTAGCTTTATCCAGCCAGGTTTTCTTTATCTCTTCGGCCGAATTAATCCGGTAACTGTTTGGATTCAGGGATTTTGAAATTTCATAAATCCTTTTGGTGTTGGCGCTGGTTTGCGAGCCGATAATGATCATCACGGAATTCTTAAGCGGCATGTCTTTGACTTCATTCTGTTTTACTCTGGTCGGGTTGCAGATGGTATTGTGAAAGGCGACTTTAGGAATATAGGCGCGCAGCCGATCTATGATCGGCAATACATTATCCAGGTTCTGAGTTGACTGCACGACAACCCCGGCTTTCTTGACTCTTTTTATTCTGGACAGGGGGATGTTTGACAGGTTATCGATGACGATAGCTTTTGATTTGATCTGGCCGATAATTCCCCGCACTTCATCGTGTTGTTTGTCCCCGATAATAATTATTTGATATCCGGCATTCTCCAATTTAGAAGCAATTTTATGGATTTCTTTAACCATCGGGCAGGTGGCATCAATGATTTTGTAGTTTAATTTTATAGCCTGCTTGAGGGTTTGGTTGGAACAGCCGTGTGCCCGGATGAGCAATGTCTTATTTTTGCCGGAAGAAAGGCGCTGGATCTTTTTGATTCCGGCATCCTGTATTTGCTTAACGACCTTTTCGTTATGCACGATGTCTCCAAACATAAATACGGATCTTTGGGTTTTGGCGGTTTCCAGGGCCAGGGTGATGGCTCTTTTTACCCCGAAGCAGAACCCCGCGGATTTAGCTAAGTTAATTTTCATAAATATTTCCCTTCCAATAATATTTTTATAACCGTCATTATTTTTTTTAATTTGCTTACCTGCGCCCGTTTCGAAAAAATGTTATAGTCGTTTTTTTGGATAGCGCTTAAGATCAGACGGTAATTTTCTTGCATTACCAATACGACAAACCTGACCTTGCGGTCATCGATTAATTTGATGCCGGGAAGGCTGTCAGCGTAGAATTCATGACAGCGCTGGATTTGAAAACGCAGTAAGCTTTTTAACCTTCCATCGCTGTTTTTTTCTAAAAGCTGTGATTTCAGGATACCGAAATCCGCCATTTCATTTTCGGGTAAGTATACCCGGTTGCGTTTTAAGTCTTCATTTATATCGCGTAAAATATTGGTTAGCTGCATGGCGATGCCTAATTTTACGGCGTAAGCCTGGGCGGCTTTGTTTTTGGATCCGAGGATCTTTAGCATGATTAACCCCACGACCCCGGCTACTTGCCAGCAATATTTATAAAGGGACCGGAAATCCGCGTAGCCTTTTATTTCCAGGTCCATATACATTCCCTGGATTAAGATCTCGAAATATTCCTTAGGTATTTGGTAAGCGCGCGCCGTGATCCTAAAGGCGGCCAGCAGGGGACTGATGTTTGAGCTTTCGGTATAAGCGGCGGATATTTCTTTTTCTATTTCCCGTAGGCGCGCTCGGGGGTCTGAATTTTCCGGATTGTCTACGGAGTCATCACTTAAGCGGCAGATCGCGTATACGGCGTAACTGGCGTATTTTTTATCTTTAGGTAGAAAAAGCGAAGCCAAATAGAATGTTTTGGCGAATTTTCTGGTGATTCTTTCAGCTTCCCGGAATCCTTCGGCTAAAATTTTTTTATCCATAGGTGTTATTTTACAATCAATCTGTTTAAAAACCAAGATAATTTAGAACAAGCTATAAGTTATAGGCTGTAAACTAAGGCAAATTCTAAACTCCTGCCTGCCGGCAGGCAGGCGAAACTCTAAACAAACTCAAAGTCCAAAATTCCAAATCCAAAACTAAATTTTAAAAATACCTTTGGGTCTTACGGATAATTATTTGAGTTTTGGGTTTTGGTTCTTTTGGGTTTGTTTCGGGTTTAGGGTTTCGGGTTTAGTGTTTGTTTCTGGTTTACGCTAAAAATAGTTGATAAATAAATCCTTTGATATAGAATGAAGCCATGTCGAAGTATTTTTGCCTTTTGATTCTTTCCGGTATCGCTCCGCTGTTATTGAGTTTCTATCCTCCGCTTAAGTTCTGGCGTAATTTTAAAGCGCTCTTTTTAACTCTATTTATGCTTTTGTTGATCTTTGGCTCCTGGGATGTTTTCGCGGCCTGGCGCGGCCATTGGTATTTTAACCCTCAGGGCGTCGCCGGCATGAAATTGATTAACCTGCCGGTAGAGGAATGGCTGTTTTTTATCGTTATTCCGTTCTGTTGTATATTTACCTGGGAGGCGCTTAAGTATATCGCCCGGGCGCTTAAAAAACCAAAGAAAGGTTAAATGAAAGAATATACCTTAATTGCTTTCAGTTCGGTAATTTTAACTATTCTTATCGATAAATGGGCAGGGGTTAATATTTTTAAGAAAAAGTTATTTTATTTATTTCTGGCGGTTATTTTCGGTTTCAAACTTTTGGTTAACGGCTACCTCACGCATACCCGGATTATTATCTATAACCCTAAATATTTTCTCGGCTGGCGACTCGGGAGCATTCCCTTGGAAGATTTCCTTTTCGGTTTCAGTATGGTTTCTTTGGGGATTATCTTTTGGGAGCTCTTAAAGGAGCCGGATTAATGTTTAAGAAGATAACGTCTTTCGTTATAATTCTGCTTGTTTATTCGACTCCGGCCTATTCTTTGGATTGGAAAGTCCTGCATGAGCAGGCTGATAATCTTTCTTTAACCGAGGCCAGCCAGGCTTTAAATAAGGATTCCCGGTCTGTCTCTAAAAAATATACCTTAGGTTTGGTTTATCTCCGTTTGCATCAGGATCAGGCGGCGGATGAAATTTTTCACCAGCTGTCGGCGGATGATCCTGATTTAATTCAGGCTAAATGGGGCCAGGCCGAAGTCTTAAGGCGCGGGCATAAATCTTCGGCGGCTGAAAAGTTGCTGGATCCAGTGATTAAAACTGACCCGTATTTCGCCCCGGCGTTAGTCAGCCTGGCTTATGTAAGATATTTTCAGATGGATTTTATCTCTGCGGTCAGGCTGGCGCTGAAGATTATTCAAGGGGGCAGGCAGCGATCGGATTTGAGCAGTTACGCGCGCGCTTATGCTTTGTATGCCGGGGCAAAAGGAATGTTAGCGCATTACGGCGGGATTTTTTCTAAAGCCATCGACGGCTTGGCGGTAAAACCGAATTTGGAGAAAGCCCGAAAATTGCAGCCTGATTCTCCGGCGGTTTTATTCGGGCTGGGCAGTTTTTATCTTTTGGCTCCCGCGGCCGCCGGAGGGGACCCCTCCTTGGCTAAAGACTATTTTGACCGGGCGATTAAGATTGACCCGCTTTTTGCCGATGCCTACCTGCGCTTAGCGCAATTAGCTAAGAATCGGGGGGATCAGGAAAAGTATAATTTTTATTTGAATAAAACTCTGGAAATCGATCCGGGGAACGAATTGGCTCAGGATATTTTAAGCGGAAGCTGTAAGTTTATTTGCCTTGATCCGAAAAGGTAGTCAGGTTTTGATAATTTTTTGTGAAAAACTATCCAGCGCTTGTTTGTAGCTTTGTTTCATTTCTAAAGTGCGGATTTGTTTTAATGCCTGCCGGTAAAGATCCTGGATTTGCCCTTGGGCATAGTTCAAAGCGCCGGTTTCCTGCATGATCCGGCGGATCTTAATTAGTTCGTAATCCCGGGTAATTTTATTTTCCATAACCTTTTTAATTAATTGCCTGTCATTTTTACCGGCATGGTTGAAGGCATACCAGATCAGTAGCGTCCTTTTGGCTTCTTTTATATCGGTCAGATTGGATTTGCCGATTTCTTTAACCTTACCGAATGTCCCGATAATATCGTCTTTAATCTGGAAAGCCCTGCCTAAAAGCATTCCGTAGGAGTGTAGTTTTTTGATTTGTCCGGGCTTGGCTCCGGCTAAGGTCGCCCCCATTGTTAACGGGGAGGCGAAGGTATAATTGGCGGTTTTATAATCATAGATTTTGTAAATATCCATCCGGCTGACTTTTTCAATCGGTTTTGAGCCGAGTAATAGTTCAATAAATTCCCCACTGCCGGTATATAAAGCGGCCAGGAACAATTTCTTGAGTGTCTTTTCTTTGCGTTCCATGTTTTCGCGGACCGTGATAAAAGCGTCCAAGGCCATCGCGTACATCACATCCCCGGCCACAATTGCCAGATCCTGGCCGTTAAATTTTATTTTTTTGTTCCGGCCCAGGGATTTTTTAAGCAAAGTGTGCATCGCCGGCTTTCCGCGGCGCTTATCGCTTTTATCAATGATATCGTCATGAACGAGCATAAAATCATGCAGTAATTCTAAAGACAGTGCGCTGCGGTAAAGTCCATAAGGCGTTTTTTTAGAAAAACCCAGATAACCGATGCAGAAGAGTATCGGCCTGATTCTTTTTCCGTCGCGGCAGGCGAACTCTTTGATGTTATTAAAAAGGGTGGGGGAAAGTTTGCTGAGGGAATACAGCTTATCAATCGAGCCGATATAGTCAACCAGTTCTTTATCGATCCTTTTCTTTAATTTCGAAAACATGATGTATGTTAACATATAGATTAGGCCATATCAAATCTTATTTCAGTCTTTAGCCGTCAGTCGGCAGCTTTCAGCGGAAAAGCAGTAGGTAGTAGTTAGCGGGCAGAATGCAGGGGAATGCAAAAGCAAAACCAACGGAATTCGTAACTCGTAACTATTTACCAGTTAGGCGTTTTTTGTTTTTCGACTTTAGCTGAAGGCTGACAGCTGGAGAGGGAATTTTATAATTGATTACCGGAATTAATGTGCTATATTTATATTCTAATCGCTTGTAATGCTTACCTGATATAGTGACGGGAGAGAAATGAAGGACAAAATAAGGAAATTTTTACTTATTCTTATATTGCCGGTTTTGTTTTTTCCGGTAAGGACCCTGGCGGATAACCGCGCGGAAACCGTCAAGCTGACTATTTTTTATTCGCCCAGCTGCCATCGTTGTATTCAGGTAGAGCGCCAGATTATGCCGGTGATCGAGAAAGAGTTTAAAGGTAAAGTTGTTTTTGATTATCGCGATATCAGCCAGATCGAGGATTACAAAATGCTTTTAGGCCTTCTGCAGATAGATCCGGCAAAAACCAAGTTTCAGGTTCCTCTTTTTTATCTGGGGGGTAATTTCCTAACCGCCGAAGAACCGCTGATCTACAGCCTGCGGAATTTTATTAACGCCGGAATGCGAAGAAAATCCGTTCCGGAAGCCAAATCCGTGGAGTTGGTTGATTATTTTAAGAGATTTGTCCCGGCGGCAGTAGTTTTGGCCGGGCTTAGCGACGGGATAAACCCTTGCGCTTTTACGGTGATTGTGTTTTTTATTTCGTTTCTTGCTTTGCAGGGTTACCGTAAAAGAGAGCTGGTTTTAATCGGGTCATCTTTTATCCTGGCGGTATTTCTGACTTATCTCAGCATCGGCCTGGGTATCTTTAACTTTTTTTACCGTTTTAGCGGAGTCTGGGCGATTACGAATACCTTTAACATCGTAATGGGGATTTTGAGCCTGGTCTTGGGGGTTATGGCGCTTTATGATTTTGTGGAATTTAAGAAAACAGGTTCTACCGAGGATTTGATTTTACAGCTGCCTAAATCGGTTAAAGAGCGTATTCATCAGGTAATGGGTTTCTTCTACCGCAAGAATCCTCAGGAGAAACAGAAGGTTTCAGCGCCTTCTTTGAGCAAGCTCATGTTTAGCGCTTTGATTACCGGTTTTTTGGTTTCTCTTTTGGAAGCGGTTTGTACCGGGCAGGTCTATCTGCCGACGATTTCTTTTGTTTTAAAGTCTACCCCTTTTAAATTCCAAGCGCTGGGCTATCTTTTGTTGTATAATATTATGTTCGTTATTCCGCTGATCTTTATTTTTGTGCTGGCGCTTTTGGGCGCTACCAGCCAGCAGTTTGCCGGTTTTTTAAAGAAGCATTTAGGGGCAATTAAAATTTTAATGGCAATTTTATTTTTTGGTTTGGGTATATATTTACTCTGGAGGGTTTGATGCGTTGGGGAATAATTCTATTCTTTCTGCTTTTTTCTATTTTGCCGTCTGTTTGCGCGCCAACAGGGTTGTTCCAGGCAGTTAAGGCTGGATATTGCGCGGAAGAAAATAAAAGCGATCCTTATCTTTGGGATTTTGGTCAGGTTAAAGAAGGGGAGATCCTGAAACATGATTTCGTGTTTAAAAATCAGACTAGTGATATCCTGGAAATAACTAATATTCATAGTTCTTGCGGATGCACTGTTTCGCAAGCCGAGAAAAAGTTTTTGTCGCCGCAGCAAAGCACCCTGATCAAAGTAACTTTTAATTCCAAAGGTTATTCGGGTTTGGTCAATCAGTTTGTTTATGTGCATACCGATAACTCGGATATGGGGATAATAAAATTTACGATCAAGGCGCAGGTAGTAAAAGATCAAAAAATACAGAAATAAATTCCGGCGGATAACTTATGTTTTGTTAAGGAGGGTTGATCAAATGTGGTCATTACAGTTAAGGATGTGGTTGTTGGTAACGCTTCTCTTCGGGCTTATTTATGCTTTAGTGGTAATTGTCGGCAGTAGCTTTTTGCATGTCGGGGGTTTTAGTTTTTACTTGATCATTTCTCTGGTGATGATGATTATCCAATACCTGCTGGGGCCCAAGATCGTGGAATGGAGTATGCGGGTTAAGTATATCAAAAGAGAAGAAAATCCTCGCCTGTTCCAGATGGTGGAAAGCTTAAGTTTGCGCGCCAATATCCCGATGCCAAGGATCGGAGTCGCCCAAATGGATATTCCTAACGCTTTTGCTTTCGGCCGGGGGATTAAAGACGGCAGGGTTTGTGTAACCGCCGGGATCCTGAATTTGCTTAACGAAGAGGAACTAAAGGCGGTGCTTGGGCATGAATTAAGCCACCTGAAGAATCGGGATGTCTTGACGATTACTTTACTTTCGGTGATTCCGATGATTATGTACCGGATCGCCTGGCAGTTTTTATTTTACGGGCGCCGGAGGGATGAGCGGGGAGGCAATACCATCTTGATTGGCATAGCCGCTTTCCTGTTTTATTTTAT
>Ga0172381_10005030_pt1 | contig 13516 bp, 10 predicted proteins | sample Leawel6488metaG_FD_119754 | JGI IMG/M metagenome (GOLD analysis project Ga0172381, IMG submission 119754) | Leachate microbial communities from a municipal landfill in Southern Ontario, Canada - Leachate well 64-88 metaG | ecosystem: Engineered > Solid waste > Landfill > Unclassified | place... | reverse complement strand
TAGTAAAATGCTCCTGCGCAGTCATACTTCGCCGGCACAGGTGCGGGTAATGCAAGACCGGAAACCTCCCTTGGCGGTGGTTGTCCCGGGGCGGGTATATCGACCGGACGCGGTAGACGCGTCACACTCGTTTATGTTTCATCAGATTGAAGGATTTATGGTAGATGAAGATATAAAATTTACCGATCTTAAAGGGATTTTAGAGGTGTTTGCCAAAGCGGTTTTCGGTAATGAGATAAAAATGCGCTTTAGGCCGCATTTTTTCCCTTTTACCGAACCTTCAGCGGAAGTGGATATTTCTTGCATTATCTGTAAGGGCAAAGGATGTTCTGTTTGCGGTAGAAAAGGTTGGCTTGAAATTCTGGGTTCGGGGATGATCCATCCAAATGTTTTTAAACACGTAGGGATTGATCACAAAAAATATACCGGATTTGCTTTTGGTATGGGAGTGGAGAGGATCGCGATGTTGAAATACGGGATTAATGATATTCGTTTATTTTTTGAGAATGATTTAGGATTTCTAAAGCAGTTTTAATTACCGGGCGATTAAAGGCTAAGAGTATAAACGCCTAACTAAAGAGGGGAATAAGGGTGAAGGTTACTTATAACTGGTTAAAAGAATTTGTGGAAATTAAAATTTCCGCTCAAGAATTATCCGAAAAACTGACCATGGCGGGATTAGAGGTTGTTTCTCTGGAGGAAAAAGGCGGGGATTTTGTTTTTGAGATTGAGATTACCTCTAATCGCCCGGACTGGTTAAGTATTTCTGGTGTTGCCCGGGAAGTTGCGGCAATTACCGGAGCCAAACTCAAAAAATCCTATTTATCCGGAAAACCAACCAAGTCAACCGGCAAAAAAACAGGCAAAGGTGTTTTAAAGATCGAAATTGAAAATAAAAACGACTGCTCTGTTTATAGCGCAAGAATAATCCGGGAAATAAAAGTTGGTCCTTCGCCGGAGTGGATAAGAAAAAGGCTGGAGCTGGTGGGTTGCCGCAGCGTGAATAACGTTGTGGATATCACGAATTATGTTTTATTTGAACTGGGGGAGCCTTTACACGCTTTTGATTTAGATAAATTAAACCCAGAAAAGATAATTGTGCGTCGGGCTAAGCCCGGGGAAAAAATGCTGACTATAGACGGAGCCGAGAGCAATCTTTCCCAAGAAGTTCTGGTAATTGCTGATCAAGATAAAGCGGTTGCGGTTGCCGGGGTTATGGGCGGGAAAGAATCCGAGGTTAGCGGTAGCACAAAAAATATCTTACTGGAAGCAGCGGTTTTTAATCCGGTTATTATCCGACGTTCCCGCCAGAGCCTTGGCAAGAGCAGTGAATCAAGTTATCGTTTTGAAAGAGGAATAGACCTGGATATGGTTACCCGGGCTTCTGTCCGGGCCGCGCAACTGTTGAAAGAACTTTGCGGGGCTCGTGAAGACAGTTTTATTGTTAAGGGTTTAATTAAACCTGAGAATAGGCGGATTGATTTAGATATTACTTATACTGCGAAAATATTAGGGGTTAACTTAACTGTCGCTAAAGCAAAACAGTGTTTGGCCGGATTGGGATTTAAAATTAAACAAAAATCAAAAAACGTACTCAATCTCCAGGTGCCTTCTTTTAGGCAGGATGTAAAAGAGCAAATCGATTTAGTCGAAGAGGTATCAAGAATATTTGGTTTTGAACGCATTCCCAATAGCTTGCCCGCAGTAAAACCCGATGTCGCCTTGGATGAAAAGAAATCCTTGATTACCAAGATAAAAAATATGCTTGTGGGATTGGGAATATCCGAAGCGATTACCTACAGTTTAATTGATCGACAGGGATTAAAGAACTCGGGGTTTGATTTTAATCTAAAACCCGTGGGAATTATGAATCCTTTAAGTCGGGAACAGGAAATCTTAAGACCGACGCTCATGCTTGGTCTGGGCCGCGCGGTTAGTTTTAATCTTAATCAAAAACAGGAATATGTTGGGATATTCGAAATCGGTAATGTTTTTAAGGCGGAGGCATCCCCCAAGGAAGAACTGGCTTTAGGTGTCGCTCTAAGCGGAGAAAGGTCTTTTTTCACCGCGCGGGGAAGAATTAAAGACGAAACCAGCCTTTTAAATTTAAAAGGGATTTTAGAGACGATTTTTACCCGGTTAGGAGTATTAGATTATGAATTTATCAGTCAGGATGATTTTTTGACGCAGATCTATATTCAAAATGAAAAAGTAGGTTCAATGTCGAAGCTTAATTATCAAGCATTGAATGCATTAGAGATCAAAAATCGAAATGTATTTATTTGTGAACTTTCTTTAGATAAACTTTTTTCGCTGGCGAAGTCGATTAAGAAATTTGTTCCACTTTCAAGATATCCCGGAATTACTCGGGATATAAGTTTTATTTTAAAGGATAGCTTTTCAGTTAAGGATATTCTTGTTCTCTTGAAAGAAAAAGGCCAGCCTCTTTTACGCGAAGTTAAGGTTGTCGATTATTATAAAGGCAAACAAATTCCTTTAGGCTATCGGGGGCTAACTTTGTCATGTCTTTATGCCTCAGGCGAACGTACTTTGACCGAAAAAGAGATTCAACCTGTGCATGATTTAATTTGCGAATCGCTTAACCGGCAATTCGAGGCTAAGCTTAGGTAGCTCTGGCTTTTTTAAGTGTTGGTCTCAAAAAGAAAATTGGGCTAGAGGAGATCCAAGGCGGGGATTGACTTTTGTTTCTCACATATGCTATACTTTTTATGTAGAAAACAGCTCTTATAGATATCCCTGCGGTGCGCGTTGGAAATTTGATAATTGTTGAACCAACACTATTTTCATGGGGCCCCATTATTCTTTAATGCACGTGTGCTTAGAGATAGGGTACCCACCTGAAGCCAAATCGGTTCAGAATGTCAGTCCAACGGCACTTTTGCGGGGATTTTTATTTATTGGATGGTTTGAGAATAAAATATAAAATTCCAAATTATAACCTTAAAATATCCCCGCCCGTCTAAGTAATAACTACATCTTTATCGTTAAAGAATTAGCTTAACTGGGAGGCGGGTCTATCGATTGTATGGATCTTTTCATTGAAGAAAGAAAAACAGATTTTAAAAACCTTCCTTTGGCAGTGCGCCTGCGCCCAACCAATCTCGATCAACTGTTCGGCCAAGACCATATTTTAGGTAAAAATAAGTTATTACGCCGGGCGATTGAAGCTGACCGTTTAACCTCCCTTATCCTTTTTGGCCCCCCGGGTACAGGAAAGACCTCTCTGGCTTGGTGCATCGCTAATATAACCCAGGCTAATTATGTCGGCATTAACGCCACAACCTCAAATGTTGAAGAGTTAAGAAAAATTATCTCCGTTTCTAAACTTAAGGCGAAGGAGGGACAGAAGAAAACGATTCTTTTTATTGATGAAATTCACCGTTTTAATAAAGCGCAACAAGATGTGCTTTTGCCCGACGTGGAAGAAGGACGCCTAGTGTTGATTGGGGCGACAGTCTATAATCCGTATTTTTCTCTTACCTCCGCTTTGCTTTCCCGTTCAATCGTTTGCGAATTAAAATCGCTCCGGAAGGAGGATCTATTAAATATAATGAATCTGGCGTTAGCCGATTCGGAAAAAGGTCTGGGTAATTTTAAAGTAAAATTAGATAAGAAGGCGCTGAATTTTTTGGCCGAGAGTTGCCAGGGGGATGCTCGTCGGGCTTTATCGGCTTTGGAGTTGGGGGTTCTGACTACCCTTCCGCAGAAAGACGGATATATTTATTTTGGTTTAGAGATTGCCCAAGAATCTATTCAGAAAAAAGCGGTAGTTTATGACCGTGATGGTGATGGGCATTACGACACCGCTTCAGCTTTTATTAAGTCTATGCGTGGTTCGGACCCGGACGCGGCAATTTATTGGATGGCTAAAATGCTTTATGCCGGAGAAGACCCGCGTTTTATCGCCCGGCGGATTTGTATCTTAGCCGCCGAAGATGTAGGCAATGCTGATCCTTTGGCCTTGGTTTTAGCTAACGCGGCTTTACAGATTTCTGAATTTGTGGGCATGCCTGAAGCCCGGATTCCTCTTGCCCAAGCGGTAACCTATGTCGCCTGCGCTCCTAAATCCAATGCTAGCTATCTGGCGCTGGAGAGAGCGACGGAAGATATCAAGACAAATAAAATGCAGGATGTTCCGGATCATTTGAAAGACGCATCATATGAGGGCGCCCAAGAACTTGGCCACGGCTTAGGATATAAATACAGCCATGATTATCCCGGCCACCATGTAAAACAACAGTACATTGGCAAGAAAATACGTTATTATGAACCTACGGATTTAGGGCATGAAGCAAAAATTAAAGAGCGTTTAGAAAAACTGCGTCAATCTTCTACTGACGCATAAAAATTTCGCGGGCTTGATTTGTGCCGGAAAGGATAAGTTAAAATGATGCTTATCATGCAAATATTCGTGGTTTTAGGATTAGGTATAGTAATTTATGCTATTTTTGAGGTATTTAAACCTAGCGGGACTGGTTCGCCAAAAAAGAAAAAGAATCACGATCATTCAGAATCCAGCGAAGACCTTGGCAGAGAGCAAAAGATCCAGCGCCTGCAAAGTCAGGTAGCCAAGTTAGAAGCCCAATTGGAAGAAGCCAAGGCTGTTTCTTCCGGGGAGAAATCCGGCTCAGTAGCAGATCAGGAAAAAGAAGCAGGTTTTTCTGCGGAATTAAAACGCCGGGAAGAGTGGGTGGCAAAAGCCGAATTAGAGTTAGCTAAAATTAAAGCGGAAAACTTAGATTTAAATAATAAGTTTGTCGCCAAAGAAAATGAGTTGCAGGAGGAGTTTACTAAAAATGTAAATTTGACGCGGGAAATCCGTGAAATAAAATCCTCTTTGGAAACAAAAGAAATGGCCTGTCGTTTAAAGGAAGACCAGCTGCAGGCACAGAAACATCAAATCGAAAGTCAACTTAAGAGCATTGAGGAATATTCTTCCCGAATTGCCGAGTTCAGCCAGAAGGAAAAGATCAGCGAATGGGTTCCAAAATTGGAATTTAATCAGTTAAACGAGGAATATACGAAATTAGAGAAGGAATTGGAGGCTAGTCAGGAAAAAATAAAAAATTATGCCGCTGAGATTATTCATCTGCGTCAAACGATGGATAAGAGGATCTTCCCTGAGCAAGAAGTTAAAACACCTGAAGTTCCTTTGACTGAATCTGTGCCAGTTGAACCTGTTCTGGAAGAAATCAAGCCGGAAACGACCGCTTTGCAAGAAACCGGCCCGAAAGAATTGATGCCGCAGGAAAATAATCCGGCTGAAGAAAAACCAAAGGGCCAGGAGGAAAAGAAATAATGGTGATGAAAATAAAAACAATTATGGCATTATTAATCCTAAGTTCAACTTTATGTTATGGGAGGGTTTTGGCGATGAACGAAACAGTCGTGGTTTTAGAAACTAACCAGGGGAATATTGAAATCAAACTTAAAAACGATATCGCACCTAAGACTTGTGAAAATTTTACGAAATTAATTGAAAAAGGATATTATAATGGTTTAATTTTTCACCGGGTGATTAAAGGTTTTATGATTCAAGGTGGGGATCCTACGGGAACCGGTATGGGAGGAAGTTCAATTTGGGGAGAGGCTTTTGAGGATGAGGTAACTCCACAGGCGAAATTCGATTCCGCAGGAATTCTGGCGATGGCTAACAGCGGACCAAACACAAATGGCAGCCAGTTTTTCATTACTTGCGCTAAAACACCTTGGTTGAATATGCGGCATACTATTTTTGGAGAAGTTATTTCGGGTTTGGAGGTTGTCCAGAAAATTGAAAATACCCCGGTTGACTCTGACGATCGTCCGGTCGATACGCAGAAAATCAATCGGGCATATATAAAGTCTAATTCTTAAATACCCTGAAAACGATAAAGTAAACTGTTTCGGCTGATGCAGAAAGCCGTTTTATAAGATTGTTTTTTAAAAGTTATTCTAAAAAAGATGAAAAAGATAGATTATCATCGGGAATTAAATCCCGCGCAACTTAAAGCGGTGGAATCAATCAACGGTCCACATCTGGTTATTGCCGGGGCGGGAAGCGGAAAAACACGAGTTTTGGTCCACCGGGTAGCTTATTTGGTTGAACAGGGAATTGCCCCTGAACAAATTCTTTTGCTTACTTTTACGCGTCGATCCGCCGAGGAAATGTTACGTCGGGCCAGTTTGCTTTTAGATGAGCGTTGCCGGAATGTTTCCGGAGGAACATTTCATTCTTTCGCCAATATGATCTTAAGAAAATATGCCAAGCTTTTGGAGATTAACAATAATTTTACCATTCTTGATCAAGCAGACGCCGAGGACGCGGTGAATTTGATGCGTACTCAATTAAATTTTCATAAAACCGAGAAACGCTTTCCGCGCAAACACGCTATTCTGGAAGTGATTTCTAAAAGCGTGAATAAATCCGAAGAAATTTCTGATGTTTTGCTTGATGAATATCCGCAGTTTATTGAGTTCTCCGCGGAAATCAAAAAAATTCGCGATGAATATAGCAAGTATAAACGGCAGAAATCATTATTAGATTATGATGATCTCTTGGTTTTTTTAAAAAACCTGCTTACTAAGCACGAAGATGTCAGGGTAAACCTGTCGGCTAAATATAAATATATTATGGTCGATGAATACCAGGATACCAATAAGCTGCAGGCGCATATCGCTTGTCTATTGGCTGCGGATCACGCCAATATCATGGTGGTCGGTGATGACGCGCAAAGCATTTATTCTTTTCGCGGGGCGAATTTTAAAAACATTATCGATTTTCCAAAGATATTTAAAGATACTAAAATTATTACTCTGGAAGAAAATTATCGTTCTACCCAGCCGATACTTAATTTAACTAACGCGGTGATCGCCCGCGCTAAAGAAAAGTTTGAAAAGAATCTTTATACCAGGAAAAAAGGAGGTTCGGCGCCGGTTTTTATTGATTGCCCGGATGAGAACGCACAGTCTGTTTTTGTCGCGGAGAAAATTTTGGAGCTCAGGGAAGAAGGGGTGGCTTTGAAAGACATCGCCGTGCTTTTTCGTTCCGGATGGCATTCTAATGATCTGGAGATTGAGCTGACCAGCCGGAATATTCCTTTTGCCAAATACGGCGGCCAAAAATTTGTCGAGGCTTCGCACATTAAAGACCTGGTAAGCTATTTACGCATTGCTTATAATCAACATGATCAGGTAAGTTGGCTGCGCGCGCTTCTTTTAATTCCCCGGATTGGGCCTAAAACCGCCTCTAAAATCATCGAATCAATTTCAAATTCGTCTAAGCTGGAAGAGCTAAAACAGAAAAATGAGGAACTCGAAAAACTATTTGATTTGTTGAAAGATATAGATATAGAGCATAATGAACCGGCGGAAATTATTGCCAGATTTCTGGTCTATTATCAGCCATTATTAAAGATTAAGTATGATGATTTTAATAAACGGCTAAACGATTTGGATTCTTTGCTGAGAATCGCCCAACGCTATAAGACAACTGAGCAATTCTTGGTTGATATGGCTCTGGAGCCTCCGGAAAGGATGTTGGTTGAGCCTGGCCGGCCGGATAAAGGTGATTCCCCGCTTACCCTTTCAACCATACATTCCGCCAAGGGTTTGGAATGGCATACCGTATTTCTTATTTATGTTGCCGAAGGGCATCTTCCATCTTATTTGTCTTTGGAAACCGAAGAGCAAATTGAAGAAGAGCGCCGCTTGTTTTATGTTGCCGCTACCCGGGCTAAGGTAAACCTGTTTTTGCTGAAACCGCATATTGATCGTTCACCCCGGAGTTTTATGGATGGCGGAGGATCGGTCTTTACCCAGGTTTCTCGCTTTCTGGAGCAGGGCGGTTTGCTGGAAGAGTTCGTGGATGTGCAAAATTCCGGCCTTACCAACGAGTTAGATGATATAGAATTAGAGGATGTCATCGGAGAAAAGAAGAATAGGAATAAGGAGTTCTTTGAAACGATGGAAGAGTACTTTCGCAATGAATAGATTACTTGTATGAGTTTTCAGCCTTAAGCCTTCAGCTTTCAGCAAAAACATAACCATTTTGTAATCCGTAACTAGTCACTTGCGCAAATTATTTTTTATCTCTGCCTTTAATTAATAGTGTTTTTTATACTTCGACTAAGCCTGGGTATTTTATGGCGAGGTTAAGACTGATTCTGCTTCTGGTTTTACCCCGGTTTTCCTAAATACTCCATTCTACCTACTATTCTTTTGTTTTTAACCGATAACTAAAGGCTGAGGGCTGAACACTTTTTTACCTTGAGCTAAAAATAAAAGTATGTTAAAATTTCTTATATGATTATTAGTCAACGAAAGTCGTCGGAAGATTTGTTTTTCAGCCTTAAAGGCTATAGCCGGATATTTTTAGTCGGTTGCGGCGAATGCGCCACCGCTTGTAAAAGCGGCGGAGAGGCGGAAGTTGAGAAAATGCGGCAATTGCTTGAGGCGGAGGGTAAAGAAGTTACCGGGTCCTGCATACCTTCTGCTCCGTGTATAGCCGCTAAGATTAAAACAGAGTTGGCCAAAAACATAAAAGACCTGCGTAGGTCAGAGGTGGTTTTAATTTTAGCCTGCGGTTTAGGGGTCCAGTCATTTAGAGATAATGATCGGCTGGGTTTAACCGTTTTGCCCGCTCTGGATACTTTATCCGGAGCGGTGATGGATGGCCAGGGAAACTTTTTTGAAAAGTGTTCGATGTGCGCGGAATGCGTTTTAGGATTGACTGCCGGGATCTGCCCGATAACCCTTTGTCCTAAAAGTTTGCTTAATGGTCCTTGTGGAGGGGTGAGTCGGGGTAAATGCGAAGTCGACCAAGAAAAAGATTGTGTTTGGGTAACGATTTATGAAGCATTAGATAAAGAAAATAAATTAGATTTATTAAAAGAGGTCCGTGGCGCTAAAGATTTTAAAAAATCCGCCCGCCCGCACCAATTAATTATCAAATAATATGGCAGACCAACTTCCTTATAGTGAAAAAGTTATGGATCATTTTAATCACCCGCGTAATGTCGGAGAAATTATTGATGCCAGCGGTGTGGGCACGGTAGGTAATCCTGTTTGCGGCGATATTATGAAGATGTATTTAAAAATAGAAAATGATGTGATTGTGGATGTAAAGTTTAAAACTTTCGGTTGTGGAGCGGCAGTAGCGACAAGTTCAATGGTTACGGAAATGGTGAAGGGCAAAACGATTACCCAGGCCTTAACGATTACCAATACTGCGGTCGCCGAAGCTTTAGGCGGCCTGCCTCCTAAAAAAATGCATTGTTCGCTTTTAGCTGAAGAGGCTTTACATTCGGCCTTAAAAGATTATTACAAAAAACAAGGTAAAGAAGCCCCGTTTGAAGATAAGCCCCATATTCATGAAGGGGATAGCTGTTAATCCTTGCGGGATAACGACCTGTTGATTTATTGAATCCGCTTAACCATATCCGCAGATTTAATCATACCGATAAAATTGTGAACGGATCTTTATTGCCGGAGAAAATCTGGGGGATTTAGCTTAAAATTTTGGTTATTTACAGGAATAAAAGTATTGCTAGCCCAAAAAGATATGTTTAAAAATATAAATAAAATAAAAAAAGCGGGAATAGTCTCAAGGTTTCGTTTAAGGTTAAGGCGGAACGTAGCCGAACCGTTGACAAAACCTCAAATACGTAGTAAAATCCTTTTAAGATTAAAAACTCAGAAGGAGGAAGACCGAAACCGAAAAAGTAATCTTATTACAAGGAAACTTTTAAGGAATAAGGTTTTTAAAAAGGCCAAGATAGTGATGTTTTACATCGCTTTTGGTGGTGAAGTAAATACTGAAGAAATGATTAGGGAAGCTAAAAAAATAGGCAAGCTTGTATGCGTGCCAGTTTGCAGAAAAGATAGAGAAACGATGCAGCCAGCGATATTTGAAGATCATGCTAAATTAAAAAAAGGTCCTTACGGTGTTTTGGAGCCTGTGACGCAAGTTCAGGTTAAGCCTGAGGATCTGGATTTGATTATTGTCCCCGGCTTAGCCTTTGATAAAAAAGGTAACCGTTTAGGCCGCGGCAAAGGTTGTTACGATCGTTTCTTAAGTACTCTTTCTGAAAAAACGCCTTCCATAGGCTTAGCTTTTGATTTTCAACTCTTACCCCTAATTCCCACCACCTGCTATGATGTAAGCGTCAAAGAAATTATCTTTTCCTAAGTTCTCCTATAGAGTTTCAAAATAAGGTCAAAGGGAGGGAGAAATGATTCTTAACATAGCTGTGCCTATATTTGTTGCCTTGGTTGCCGCTTATTGCGGATATTTCCTGAGAAAATATATTGCGGAGAAGAGAGTAAAAAGCGCCGAATTGCAAGCTGAACATATCCTGGAGGTGGCCAAAAAAGACGTTTTGGATAAGCGCCGGGAAGCTGAGCTTGAAGCTAAGGATCTTTTGTATCGTATGCGCCAGGATTTCGAGGGCGAGATTAAAGATCGTAAGCTGGAGATTGTTAATCTTGAAAAGAGATTAACGCAAAAAGAAGAGAATATTGACCGACGGATTGATTTGGTCGAGAAAAAAGAGAAGGAAGTTGAAGCGCGTAACGATAATCTGAAAAAGCAGGAAGAATCCTTAAAGTCGAAAGAAAATCAATTACATGCTTTAGTCGCCGAAGAAAAAGAGCGTCTGCAGAAGATTTCTTCTTTATCCGCCGACGAGGCCAAGCAAATTCTCTTGGGCCGGCTGAATGAGGAATTAAATAACGAGAAAGCGGTATTTATCCGGCGTCAGGAAGAAGAGATACGTAGTGTCGCCGATAAGAAAGCGCGGGAAATTTTGAGTTTGGCTATTCAGCGTTGCGCCGCCGAACATACCGTAGAGTCGACGGTGAGCGTAGTAACTTTGCCTAGCGATGAAATGAAGGGCCGGATTATCGGCCGCGAAGGAAGGAATATTCGGGCATTGGAAATGGCCACGGGAGTAGATGTGATTATTGATGATACTCCGGGGGCGGTAACTTTGTCCGGGTTTGATGCCGTGCGCCGGGAGATCGCCCGTTTGAGTTTGGAGAAACTTATTTCTGATGGAAGGATTCACCCCGGGCGGATTGAAGAGATCGTTGAAAAAACTAAAAAAGAAATGGATGAAAAGATTCGTGAAGAAGGAGAACGGGCTGCTTTTGAAGCAGGGGTTAATGGTTTACATCCGGAGATAATCAAACTTTTAGGCCGGCTTAAATACCGAACTAGCTATGGCCAGAATGCCTTGCAGCATTCTAAAGAAGTTTCTTTCCTTTTGGGGATTATGGCTTCAGAGTTGGGATTGGATTTCAAGCTGGGCCGGAGAATCGGTCTCTTGCATGATATCGGTAAAGCCGTGGATCATCAAGTTGAAGGCACGCACGCCAAATTGGGGGCGGATTTGGCTAAGAAATATAATGAGAATCCCGAAGTGATCGCGGCGATTGAATCACACCATGAAGAGGCGCCCGCGCAGAGTATTTATGGGGTTTTGGCTATCGCGGCTGATGCGGTGAGCGCTGCTCGGCCCGGGGCCAGAAGAGAAACCCTGGAAATATATGTTAAACGCCTGGATAAACTGGAATCAATCGCTAATCTTTTTAAAGGCGTGGAAAAGTCTTTTGCGATTCAGGCCGGCCGGGAAATCCGGGTAATTGTACAACCTGAGAAGATAAATGACAGTGAGGCGGTAACGATGTGCCGAGATATACGTAAGAAGATTGAAGAAGGGATGGAATATCCCGGCCAGATCAAGGTTACGGTTATTCGCGAGACACGTACTATCGAATATGCTAAATAATTACGTTTTATCTCGTTTTTGGATTCAATGACAAAATTTTTATTAATTTTGTCAAAGTTGACGGAATCAACTCAGCGGACAATTTAGGGCTTTGTGTCCCTTAAGTTATGCCGTTATTAAAATATGAAAATACTATTTATCGGAGATATTGTCGGCAGTCCGGGCAGGGAAGCGATGAAAAAACTAATCGCTCCGCTTAAACAAGAACTGCAGATTGATTTTGTAATCGCTAACGCCGAGAACTCTTCCGGCGGTTCAGGTATTACTTCTAAGGTGGCCAGCGAACTTTTTGCTTCCGGGGCTGATGTGCTTACTTCCGGAGACCATATTTGGAAAAAACCGGAAATTTTTGAGTTGATTAACCAGGAAGAAAGAATACTGCGCCCACTGAATTTTCCCAGTGGGGCTCCGGGCCGCGGCGCAGCTATTTTTAAGGCCAAAGACGGGACTAAAATAGGGGTAATTAACGTGAATGGGCGGGTTTTTATGGAAGCGCTAGAGTGTCCTTTTAAAACCACACTTAAGGCGGTCGAAGAATTAGCCCTAGAAACCAAAATTATTATTGTGGATATACACGCAGAAGCCACTTCTGAAAAAATAGCTTTAGGCTGGTATTTGGATGGTAAGGTTTCGGCTATTTTTGGTACGCATACGCATATTCAAACCGCCGATGAAAGAATTTTGCCTAAAGGGACCGCTTATATCACTGACGTTGGAATGACCGGTCCCTATGAGTCGGTAATTGGCCGTAGGGTGGAAGATGTCCTGACCCGCTTTTTAAGTTCTATCCCGGTTAGATTTGAAGTTGCCCAGGGGGATATTCAATTGCATGGGGCGCTTGTAGAGATAGACCCTGAAACGGGTAAGGCGCGTTCGATTTTAAGAATTCAGAGAAAACTTGATGACTAAAAAATTATCGGTTAATTTATCTGGAATTTTATTATTTTTGATCCTTCCTTTAGTCTTTTCTCAACCAGTTCTTTTGGCGCAAGTCCAAGAGGATTTGGAATTCAGCTTAGATCTAAATTCGCCTGTAGTCAGCTTGCCTAAAATATATAGAACCGGATTGGATTTAAGCGGTCGCGGAAAACGGCACGATAAGATTTTGCCTCAAACCCTGGCTTCCGGGGAAGTTTTAGCTACCTGGCAGGCGGATTTGGGTTTTCGTAATCTTTACCGTATCCAGTATAACCTTTGGGAAATTCAGCAATTGGCTGGTGACAAAGATTCTTACCAGAAACTCCTCGGTAATTATGAAGAAATAATCAAAAAAATAAGTGATAGTGGGGGTATCGTGATTTTGGATTTATTCGGCACCCCGGATGGCTTAGGTACGGTGTTGGATAAAAATAGCGCTCCGCATAATTTAAAGATATATAAGGAGCTGGTCAAAGAAACTATTCGTAAGCTTAGTTGTGAGAAAAAATATAATATTTGGTATGAGGTCTGGAATGCCCCGGATATCGGAGATTTCTTTATCGGGGAGAGATCGGAATATTTTAACCTTTACCGGATTGTGGGGGAAGCGGTAAAAGAGCTGCGCCAGGAAACCAAAATCAATATACCTTTGGGCGGGCCTTCGGTAAGTGCCTGGTTTAGGAATATTGAGCCCAATAATCTGCTTTCGCCTGAACGCAGCCTGATTTATGAGTTGATAAAATATTGTTATAGCTATCGGCTGCCCCTGGATTTTATTTCCTGGCACGCCTATTCCAGCGATCCGGCAG
>Ga0172381_10005028_pt1 | contig 13516 bp, 21 predicted proteins | sample Leawel6488metaG_FD_119754 | JGI IMG/M metagenome (GOLD analysis project Ga0172381, IMG submission 119754) | Leachate microbial communities from a municipal landfill in Southern Ontario, Canada - Leachate well 64-88 metaG | ecosystem: Engineered > Solid waste > Landfill > Unclassified | place... | reverse complement strand
TATTTGGCACGGACTGGCCGCTGTAGCCGCTGTAATAGTTGCCGCGATGGTTGTGATGCTTCCAATCGTCCGGCCTAAATCTGACTCGTTTTCGGCACAAATTCCGGTAAGCCAGAGCGCGGTTTCATTCAGCCATTGAATAACAGTTGTCGACGACGGATCGGAAGTGGTTGATAATGTTTTATCGCTTCCAAGCCGATAGCCAACCTGTGTCAAAATAGACGATACCAGAGACATGACTAATCCCTCTTAATCACGAACTAAAAACGAAACATTACTTTCCTCGCCCGCAAGACGGGAAATAACAATGTATTCGGTTTTCTTTTCCTGAAGACCTGACTTCTCGGCCATTAAAACCCTGTGTGGATTGACGACTTTCTTCTTCTTGTCACCCCGCGTCGGCGTAGCCTCGGAGATTTCTTCCGCCAACTTTGTGCGCCGTTCAAGCCACTTGTCCTTGTTTTCGTTGAATAGCTTCCGGGCCGCTGATTCCTCTTCGTTCAGTTTGTCCAGACGGCCTTCCCGTTTCCTGAGATCCATTTTCAGATCCATCACTTTGTCGGCCGCGACATGACCATTCTCAATGGCACGTTTCATGCTTTTGATTTCTTCGACAAGTTCCTCTTTCCGCTTTGGATAGCAGAACGCCGGTCTTGCGGCTCCCTTATCCAAAGAACCGTAGAAATCCCTGAATGATGCCCTTCTCCCTTTGTCGCCGTCTTTGACAATTATAAACCCTTGATTTGCCATGATACTCTCCTTTGTTGTGGGGGCGATAGTCGTATCCCCTGGTTATACGATGGGCGGTTTATCCCGCCGCCCGTCGGGGTTATTCAGAAACGTCCAACTTATCCATGATACGCTTCAACCTGCTTAGGCACTTATCAATATCCTTCTAAATTCCTGATATGCCATAGGTTTTTCGCGTACCATCACCATCACACTCGACACATGGAATCTCGGCTTCGGGGAAGCCACCGATAACCTGACCAGTTCCCCCGCATCTCCAACATGAGGTCGTAAGATGATAAGCCATAACCTCACCTCAATTACGTCGTATGAATAGGCGTCTGACCAATACCAAGGTACAATTTGTCGTTGAGAGCCGAACCATCCGGTGAAGAACCACCAGCACCCCAGAGAACTTCTGCGTTCCTGGCGTCTGCAATGATGTCTGTCACGCCGACAAATGTACAGCGATTGTCGAAATAGAGTGACCTTGAGGTATTGGTGGCTTTTGCAATGCCTACCGTCAACTTGGTTCCTGCATGAATGAACTGACAATTCAGGAAGATAGCCGTATAGTCAACAACGGTATCCGTGGTCTTGTCGTTGATGAAATACGCTGTCGCCTGCCCACCACCGGAACGGCTACGGAACACGCAGTTTTCAAAAATGTTCCATCCGCCCGTTGTCGTAGCAAAGTTTAGGACGCAATTTGCCGCAGAACGGTCAACGTCATTCACCGATCCAAACATACAATCCTTGAAATAATTATGAGAACCGCTAACCACCACTCCAAGGTAGTTTGCGCTTGCCGCTTGGGTCGCATTATTAGGACCAGCAAATGCCACCTTCTCAAAGCGGTTCCCAGTGCCGGATACCGTAACACAAGTAATATCCGACGCCCCGCCCGTTGAAGAACCGTGCATGAAACGGATATTCTTGAAGCAGTTATCATCACCGGAAACCGTCATGAAATTAGCCATCGTGTAACCGGAGTGACTAAATCTCGCTCGGTTATATCCAGCCTTGCTTGTCGGTGACAGGCCGATAATATGGGTATTGCTTTTATCCCACGTCAAAGCCGTAGCTGTGGCATTAGCGTCACCACGCCAGGCATGACTTTCGGGCGTGACAAGAATAGTGTCATTCCTTCCCGTAACTGTCGCATCTTCCGCAAGGGCAATGGATGTATAGGTTGATCCAGACGTTACGCCCTTCTTGGAAAGAAACGATCCCATAGTGCCTGCACGATCAGCTGTGAGGCACGAAATCTCACCCGGAAGACACCCTAATTCGTTTGCCACATAAGCCCTAAATTCTCTCGGTACACTCATCTTATTTCTCCTTTTCTCCGAACGCCTGAATCGGACAGGCCATAGAGGGTTAAGATCCCCGTCCCCTCAGCCCGATAACGAGGAGACGGGGAATGGTTAAAAGTTAATCTTTCTTTTCTGGCTCCATTCTCGTGTGTATGCCTTCCGCTCTTCTGCATGTTCACGATAATACAGCTTTTGTTTGTCCAGAAGTTCATCTCGAAGCCTAATGTATCTTTCGGCCTTTCCCTTATCCATTAACGCCTTTGAGCATTCAGCACTGCAAGTCATGTGTCGAGAATGTTTCTGCATGAATGATTTACCGCACATTACACATAGCTTTGCTTCATGAGCACTGCGTTTTTGGATTTTCTTCCACTCAGCGTGACAAGATTTACGTCTACATAAAAATTGAATATCTCGTTTCGTTCTCATTGGATGAAACTTGTTGTCACAAATCCTGCATCGATTCATCCGTTGATTGTCAATTACATCAAAATGTCTCTTCCGGTGGCAAGACGTACAGAGAGTCACAAGATTTGATGGATCATTGTTGGTACGAATCCAATCTTGATGATGCACAACAAGTTTTGATTTCGTACCACAATCAACACATTTGTATTTATCCCTATCGATTATATAATCGCGTATTCCACTAAACCGACGATCATTCTTATCGGCGCGATTCTTACACCGCAAGGAACAATACTTTTGCGCTAATCTTACCGGAATAAATTCTTTCCCGCACACAAGACACGAAAACGTAATATTCATGTTACTACCTCCATATTGTATTTTATGAAGGTAGTAACATTTTTCACGCTCAGCGTCAAACTATTTCTTTTTCAAAGAGCAAAAGACTTGTAAGCTATTGTTTAGCTTACAGAACTCCCGATTATCCAGCGCCAAGAAGTGAAGCCCCAACCGCACACGAAATATGAGGCATACTTTCTCATCATCGTGTCGAAATCGGTCGTGGTATTGAACTCATAGGGCACCGCATCGATCCAAAGCAGATATTCTTTCATCTTTTTGGAATCGACAATAAACCAGTCGTTCGTGTCGGTATCGTCCAGAAGAGGAAGCTCAATCTCTTTCCACCGGCCCCTCTGGAAGTTCTTGTTGTTGAGATTGTCGCCGGTTTTTCCTTCGCTGTTCAAGACTTCCCACACATCAGCCGCGAGATTTGTCCCGTGGATGATGGTGTCAAAATTAGTCGTGATCCGCTCCCCGATGTCGCTTTTGAACCTCTTGGACTGAATGCGAAGCGCCTCAAGATTCGTTGCGTCAAAGGCCAACGTGGAGAGGTTGTCGAAACCTGTGGAAGTCGAAACATCGGGAACCTTGGTCGTATGAGAGTTGGAGCACAGCGCCACGCCCTCTTCGGAAACCACATAGGTAAACGCCGAAGAGTCGAAATACAGGAACGGTTCGTGGGCGATCTTGTTCATCTTGCGATTTGCGGCCTCTCCAAGACCCTTCGCAAGCCCCTCGATAACATCATACCTGTCGGTGTCGATAAGGCGCCGCTGGATCGTGATACCACCAGCAAACTCTTTCGGCTCGACCTTGGTATGGTATCCGGGATATGCGCCCTGATACTGAATAATGCCCTGAAACGCTTCAGGATCACTGATTCCAGACACGGAGAAGAACTCTTCCCATGCCTTTTTAGACGACATGCGTTTGTAGAGCTGGTCGATAACCATAGGAAGTCCGTCGTACTCATCCTTGTTGACCTTCGTGAGCCTGTCATCCAACAGCCGCGTGAACTGTTTGTCCGTCAGTGGATTTCCCATAGTTAGACCCCCTTACCGATCACTAAGTGATCAGACGAAATCGTGAAAGTCGCATATTCCTTACCGGCTTCCTCAAGGTTGAGCTGATGGACATAAACCTTGTAGTAATTGGTAAGGTCTGCGGATGAATCGATGCCCTGGAACTGGGTATCGAGTTGAATGTGTGCCATGCCCTCAACCACGTTTGCGATGCAGAACGTATCTCCAACCGCAATGGCATAAGGGAAGGGAACAACGGCGACGCTTGATGTCGTGCCTACCGTGGTAACTTTCCGGGAAAGGCCGCGATTCGCCCCGGTACGGCAATACATCGTGGAAAGTCCATCAACGGTCGTGTCGATGGTCGCGAATGTTACCGTGGTCCCGCCGGAACTCGCCGTGGTATTAGTGACCTCGACGGGATTGGTCCCAATGGTGTCTTTCACAATCGGCCCCTTGATAAGCGAAGTCGGGGTCAAAAGCGTTACCTGTGCCATAACCGCATCGGCAGGATCGTAAGCCGCAAGGGTCGCCTGAGTAGTCGAATAGGCGAGCGAATCACCCTTGTAGGTAGAGTTAAAAGCCTTTGCAGACTGGACAATTCCCGAACAAATGCCCACCACAAAAGTCGTGGTGTCGGGACCGGCAGCGGCATCGACAACCGGGATGACATACCCGCCATTGGTAGCGCCGGAAGTGTCATACCCAAGCAACTGCCCCTGATAGAGCGTTGCGCCGATCTGGAAATTACGCACAATAGGCGTCGGCTTCCCAGCAGCCAAATCCGTTACATAGGTAAAAGCCATAATTGGCCTCCTTATTTGCTGTTGAGCGAATGGCAGAATGGACATCCACCCGCTGATTCGTTTGTCTTGTACAGAACCCTTGAGATTGTAACGGTCCCGGCAGTAGCCGCGTCTTCCGTGGTCAGGCTGTCAGTCGAACTGAGAGATATCTGACCTCTGGTTACACTCCTATCGCCTATCGTAAAATCTCCATCGTTTGTTGCACTTGTCGTCTCTATCCTAATCGTCATGCCATCCGAGAAGTGCTTGTCACCAAATTGGTAGGCACTATCCGACAGATATGCCGGGGTGTCTCCGCTGGCTGCCGTGAACGAAATCGTGGCGGCTTCGTACATCTCGTCTGCAAAAGTTTCGGTAGACGGCGTTGCGTTGCTTCCATAATCCCCGCGTTTAGTCGTGGGGACACTTGAAACCTCCATCCCCGGAACTTTCCGGGAACGGCACTCAAAACCGCAATACTTACAGCGGTATGTGTATGAATCTCGTTTTGCTACTGACTCAACCATTAAACAGTCCCAAATACCTTGATTAAATCATCCGTTTTGTATCCAAACCGCTTTGCCAATGCCTCCGCATCGGAAGACAGTTTGGGCGGCTTTGTAGCCGGTTTACTTGGTGCCGGTGCGCCTATCGTGCCCAATGGCCCGGTCTGCGTTTTGTTCCCTGCTAGGGGATTTGCCTTAATCGCTTTCTGGCGATTATCTGCCAACACAGCATCCTGAACCAATAGTTTAGCGGCCAGTTTCGGGGGAATTGAACGATCCATAGTATGCAGGTTGGCAACAACATACTTGGCAACGGAAGTGCCGAACTCCGTGTTTTCCTTGCCGGCAAACAGAGGATCACTCTGCATGATGTCTGCGGCGTTCTTGATGACATCGTTCGTATGTGCCTGTTGCGCTCTCGTCTGCGTGTTGACCGTATCCCGAAATATCTTCGGAACTTCTGTACGCAAGAGCTGGCTTAATGCCTGTCCGGGATTTTCAAGGAACTTTGCCGCGTCAATCTGGGGGTCGTTCACCGGTGCCGGTGCCGGTGCGGGTTGCTGTACCTGAACTGACTGAACGATGTTCCTAATGTTTGCGAGTAACTCCTGTTCGCGCCTACCCTGCCATGATGCCAGCCTCTGAAACGCCCGTTCTTCCGCCTGTGCCGCAAGTTCAGCGGGGGTCGGCTGCGGGGGTTCCGGGGTAGGTTCCGGTTTGGGTGTCGGTTCTACTGGTTCTGCTGGCGTCGGTCCCGGTGTCGGCTCAGTAGGCTGTCCCGAAGGTTCGGGGGTCGTCTGAGGATCGTCTACCATCTTTCTCTCCTTTGGTTAGGGGTTAAAATAAAAAACCGGTGTCTCTCTTGCGAGAAATCACCGGCCCTGTTTGGTGCGCGCGTGCATCTATTCTATTGTAACTACTCTACTTTTATACTTATCTCCTTGATGCGTATGATCTTTAACTCTGGCTTCTTTTCGGTTTCAACCGTATACCAAAGTCCGTATTTGACGCACAATGCCTCAATCTGATTTAGAACTTTGACGGCGGCTTCTTTTTCCATCAAACTTCCTTCTTCTTTTCTTCCTCTAATACAAACGGATCATGTTCGCCCATTTCCATATTTTCGTATGATGTTATCCATTCTGTCCCCTGCCCGTGCAATAAGGAAATAATAAAATCAGTTATATTTTCAATGCTTTTCTTCTTGTCACCATCGCGGATTAAGCAATTATCAATTAAACTTTCTATGATTTCAGTAATATCTTCTTTCTGCATTTATTTCACTAAACCGGGTTATTGATTAAAATTCTTAACATTTCCTGATGTGGTGTTTCCGTAAATTTTCTGTCAATGAGAAATCCGGTTTTAAAATCATATAGTTCTGCTAAACTTTTACCACTTTCATTCATCGCTTTTTCCCATTCAAACCAGCAATATATTTTATCGGGATTTTCCATTATTTTATACCAAAATAGTGAGATTTCCAGTCTTCCCTATTCATATAGCAACAATCAACAAATGACCCTTTCTTACAAGGGATAAATCTTCCGGGAGTTGCTTTATATGCTAAATGATCTACAATAATGACGACATCATCATATTCTATTTCCTCTCCTGCGGCTACGGATATTATTTCCATCATTTTTTTTTCTTCTCTTCCTCTGCACGAGCAAGAAGTTTTAATACCCAAATAAGGAATTCATAGGCGACATTTATCTTAAGCGATGCCTCCTTAATGTCATTCACGTTCTTGTCGAATCCATCCACGGAAAGACAGATGATCTTCATCATGTCCTTCTTCATCGAATCAACTACGCTTGAAATCAGCAACCGGCCCTCGATTGTTTCAAGGAACTTTGTGATAATCCGGCTCTTCTTGTTTTCGATAATGTCGGAAATCGCTTCCGATTCCCTCAGAGCGGAAAACACGCTATCTACCTGAAATTCATTAGTGAATCCGCCGCTATTGATATACTTACGCAATAAATCAGTGTCAATTTTATCTTCAGCCATTTTTCCTCCGAACATAAACCTCTATGTCATCACGATCAAGATTTGCATCTACAAGCGCCCTGAAGATTGCAGTTTCTAAATTCAAGATATTATCAAAATCATCAACTGGATATATCCCACCCACTTGCATACCGTTATCTAAAAATACAACTGCATTACTCTTAAATATATGATACTCTCTTTCATCATTTTCCACGGTCTTCCGTAATTTATAGGCGTATTCTCTTAACCGTTCTATATTTTCTTGAGGTTCTAAATACTTTCTGCGATCCAACTTAACTCCTGGACCACACAATGCCACTCCGATTTGTTTTTCTTCAGCCATTCGCCGCCCCCCTAACTTGCTGTTCCATCTGCCCCTGTGGAAGTCCATTTTGATTCTGCATCGGGGGTTGTGGATTCCCCATCGGTGGTGATCCCATCCCGCTTATCTTTGCCCCGGAGATAGCCTGATATAGCGCAATGGACCGGGGATCATCATCAAGCATGAACTTCTTGTATAGTTTGAACTTTTTCCCCATAGTTTCAAGTATCTCACCCACTAGCATGTTCACCATTTGCGGGGTCTTTGGATTATTAATTGGAGCAATCATACCCAAAACTGATTGCAGCGCCTTCACGTTGAATTGCTTAGATTCCTCGGTTTCAAGTGCTTGTGAGACAGGTTTGAACTTGTCTTTCCGTTTCGGGTTATAGGCCATTGCCAGTTCTTTTCCGACAAGTTCCTCAAGCGTTTTGGGGAGCATAAAGTCATTGACCAGAGTAAGCACCATCCGGTAGAAATCAGCGAATCCTATAAACTCAAGATTCATAGACTTCATTCCGATTCGGATATTAGCCCTCTGGTTCATTATGGCCCCAACAGTAGCGGTTTCCTGCCGGTCGCTCTGCATCCCCATTGTGTTTGGGGATGTAGCCATCGCGTAATCCATTCGGGATGTCAGAAGTTGATGCAGATATCCGGTGCCCTGAGGATTGTCCTCCATCGTCCATTCTTCCAGATCGCCAAGATTCTCAACCATCGTCACGGTTGTCGGTCCACGTTTGACCTTTTCGGGAACCCCGGAGAACTTCTTGCCTTTATACGACGGCATAGCCGCTAACTGCGTTCGGTAAGCCCCTATATTGAAATTGTCGTCAACTGCGATCTGAAGTTCCTGATTAACCTTCCCATCTCCAAACCCGTTGTCATCGACCATATCGACATAACACAGGAATTTAACCATCGGCCTACGGGCGTGCTGAGACTTGCGGAATCCGATGATGTACCGGGGGTTGTCCTTTTCACGGTCTTGAACGTAGTGGATGATGCAGTCAACCATTTCCGCGCCGGGTTCAAACTCACCCTGGTCGTCAATCGCCGGAACGTACTTGTCACCTTCTTGTCTTACCGGGTACTTCCCCCATCTCTCATACAGGCAAAACGTCTTTTCGGGCGGTTCCGGCTGTGCTTCGATATTTCCGTCTTTATTGTAGGTTTTCTCCCCCCGCTGCCCTTCCGGATCTTCATCTTCCAACTTATCAAGGTTGAAATACCCCATCTGCTCGGCTTCGGCCTTTAGCTGCGTAAGCGTCTTGTCGGGGTTTTCAAAGATCACATATTCCTTGTCATTCAATGTATAACAATACTCAGGAGATTGATATACATTCTGGTTCGGGTAAACATCGAATATCGGCTTATCGACTTCGATTTCATCCACCATTACGGGAATGTCTGTCGTCGTAAACGCCGGTCTTTGGAAAGTCGGATCTCTAAACGGCGTTCCGTCCTGTGCCAGATATTCCCCGGTCAGAGGGTCAATAGCTAATTCTGACTTGCGCTCGTTGTGCGAGAATACCTTATTTACTTTCTGCTGATACCCGCCTTTGATGATCCCGTATCCGCAGTTAAACACATAATTAATTAATCTCACTACCTTATGGTAGTAATAGGCATCAGGGTCTTTCAGTAGGACGTTGAGCAGTTTTTTTGCCGCCTTCGATTCCATGATGTCAATCGGATCGTCTGAGTCGATATCGCTTTCGACGTAATCCGTGGACGAAAAATACTGTGCGCAGAAATTGCCAATCTGCGTTAAAAGCCTCGAAACGTATTCAGGAAGGGAGATGTCGGATTCCCAATCATTCGGCTTGCGGTTCCGAATGGCATGGATCATGTTGTAAACGGTTTCAAATGTCTCCTCAACCGGCTTGTTGTTCCGTTTTGCCACTTCCAGTTCGGTTGACAAATGACCAAGAAGTGCTTTCTGAATTTCTTCAGTCATGGGAGCGTCTGAAACTACATCCAAAGATTCAGGAATTGCCTCCTGTGCAATTACCGCACTATCGTTTTCAATCATTGCCATTTTTTGCTCCCCGGAAAAAGGATAATGGTTTGCTATTTAATACATGGTACTTTAATTGTTCAAATTCATTGACGCGAAGCGCGATAAAGGGTATATTTTTTGTCCCAATGAAGGCCTGTTTTGGAAGCTCATTAAATACAGAAAGATCAAAATCCTCGTTTGTTTCATCTATTATGAATAACCCTCTAATTAATTTGCTATCCATTGACCGCCTCCCCGCGACATCTCAGCCATTGGCTACCGCCCTCTGCCCCTGGAAGAATTTACGCCCTTCCCAATAGTTGTCGTTCTGTTGGTGCATATCGTACCAAACCGGGTTAATCGACCCCAAAAACTCAAGATTCCTACAAAAATCCGACCACTTCTCGCTTTCCCGCTTCACGGTCTTAGTGGCCCTCGTCTTCTCTAAAACATAGTCAACCGTCCGCCAGTTCTTGAAATGTTCGATATGGTGTCGGCAGTTATCCATAAACCACAAAGTAGGCCGCCAATATCCATATCTGGGATCTTCAGGTTCGCCTACGGGAATCATATTGTTTCCCGGTTTTCCACAGATTGCAGCGTTTTTCAACCTCATTTTGATGTTCATCCGGCCACCATTGGGGCTGTTCTTCGTATCTGCCGGGGTAAGGCGCCTCAACCCCCGTGGGCCGCTCATTAAGTCGTCAAACACCGATCTTCCTGTAGTATAGTCCGGCCTGATCTGCTTCACCGTCGCCAAGGGGTCAATCAACGTGCAGCGGTTGAACTCCTCATCTTCATCCAGTAGCGATTCGCTCTTGATCTGGTCCCTGAGTTCGTTCGTCGTTCGGTTGTCATGGCTCTGGTGGATCTCATTCCACACAAACCATTCATTATGTGGGTCAATCACCAAAAACGACACATCCCACGGCTTTGAGGGATGATAGTCGATGATCCGATAGTTCCAATAACTCCTGAAAAGCGTCGGCTGAAAATATTGATCCGCGCTGATTTTGTGGACCCTTTCGTCAAAAGCCTTATAAATCCGCCCAGAAACCTGTCTAAACACCCCGTACCGACGCATGGCCAGCTCATCCGGATCATCGATGCCCTCAAATATCCTTTCAATAGCATCCGTGGTCATTACGGGATTGTCATCCGTCGCCCAGCAGAAGCATTCAATGAACGGCTTGACATTTGACCTGACTTCTACCGGCGTAAATCCGAACTTGTCGCAAATCGCCTTTGACCTGAATACCTTGTGCGCCCTCATCCAGATCGAATCATACATCCAGTCCAGACCCTTCGCCGGGGTCACGGAAACCGAAGAATCGCCACCCTCTTTCAAAAGCCTGACCTGACTTTCATCCCATTTGATTCTTTCGATTTCCTCATCCTGGTAGTAAGCCGACCTCTGAACAGACATGAAGGCGTCCAATTCCTGAGTGGATGCCATGAACTCCGCTTTGTGGTCAGCACAACCCCCAGGGTCCCGAATAGTTGCAATTTTACTTCTTGCCGTTATGTCCTTCTTGACAATACCGAGCGGTCTTAAAAATCGCATGAGTTCAACATATTGCTGATTCTGCTCGTCACAATCGCTTTCGGGAACAACCTTCGACACAAACCGAACAGGCTTGTTTAATATATTCCGTCTCGCTATGGGGTGAATGCCTATAAATCGCAATGAAGCATCATACATACAGGCCCCAGTTCCTCCGCCCTGATTTCCTTTAAAATCCGCCCGAATAGCAGCCTCGGAATGGATGTAACGCAACTGCATCTCATTCAACGTCTCCCCGAAAGAAGCTATGTTCAGGTACTTGTCAAGGTTCGCAACTTCGGTCATTCAAATCCTTTGTTATAGGCGGGCAGCGCCATGTTAATTATGAGGTAATACTTTTATCATCACCGCTTTCACTGGGAACGGTTCTTTAATGATTTTCCTACACTTGATAAAATCCCGTTCTTCATAATTCGGCTTCCCGATAGTAAGGATGATCTCCAGATGTTTAAGTCGATGATCTATTTTCCCTTTGTTATATTTGTACCGTTTTCTCGTTGCCTTGACCGTCAATTTTTCACTGAGATATTTTGTGGCCTTATAGATTTCGTTTTTCGCGTCTGTTAAAATAACATCCACTACTTCCGCACACGCCCTACTTCTCTCATCCATTTTAATTTCCTTTCAGGTCTCAATGAGACCGCTCCGAAAATAAGGCTGCCCGCCTATAGCACCCACAAAAAACAGTCTCCCGTAAACGGGTTATGCACCACCCCACTTACATGAATCGGCTGCATCTCCGTTATAGTCACCCCCCTTGGTTCGCATGACGAGAGGGAGGGAGGAGGAATACCCTCATCAGAGGCGTGGGGGGTGTTGTTCACAGTTTCACGTGAAACACCAAATATCCGGTCGTAATTGGCACGAAACTTGTCCTGCCCGTTGTAGGCAATCTTAACGCCGCTCATATCAACACCTGTTTAATTTGTATCCAGACAAGTTTTTAAGGCCCCCGTGTTGAACGGTGTTAGATAACGTGCATCCGCTCGTCGCCGCCGGTCCACCCTCTCCCCCTACCCGTATAACATTGTAATACTGTATATACAACTACACATCTATACACATATCCCATAGCTTTTGGGGGTATCTTTGGGGGTATCTCATATCCACTCCCATTGCAATGCTATGTATTACTATATACTTACGTATTCTATTCGACTCCTTGCTTAGGCATCACATTGACCTGGGTGTTAGGATCAGGATCAGGACTGATGTCGATAACCTGGGGATCAGTGGGCGATGTGTGCGCTATCTGCACACCTGTGCTATTATCGCACGGTTGCTCCATCTTCTCTGACCATCTATCCTTCAGATATGCCGATAAACCACTAAGTTCACTGGATTGTTGTGGCGCTTCATTCACTTGGATCAAAGTATTAATAACCGTTCCAGGCTGAGAGCTTACAACTACACCAAGGATCGACTTTGATGCGTCTAATGAGAGCTTTGCCCACTTTTCATCCGATTGACCGGGTACGCATTCAGGGGATGCTCCATACTTTGCGAACTTGACGGTAGTTTGGCGGGATGCGGTTAGACCTTCTGTGAGCAGGGCGGCCATTTCTGCATCAATCTGTGGTCTGACTATTTGTTGAAATTTGTTCACGGTTGAGTAATGGATGCCGAGCTTTTCCCCGATTTCCCGGCAGGGCGTGCCTTTTGCGGATTCGTGAATGATTTCTGCTGCCTGCGATACGTTCATAATTTTATGGGGTCTTGTCTTGTTTTTGGTTTGTCGATGAGCTTGTTGCTGACATCGCAGTTATCATGTTTAGACTTTTACCCCGTATTTTGTTTGCGCCCTTGCGGGCACGAATGATGAATCGATTCTGAGGTCACCGGGTATCGGTTTTTTCTCTATATATACTTGTCGTTTTGTAACATGGATTTTTTATAGTGGTTTAATATTGTTTAGATTGTGGGCTGTTTGGGGTGTAACATTGATTTGATGATGCGGTGCAGCTGGGTGCGGGATATATGGAGGAGAGTAGATATCTGTGTCTTGGGGATCTTAAATGATAGCATGGCGCATATCGCTCTGATTTGCATGTCTTTAATCGCCTCTATTTCCTCGTGTCTATCGGGGGGATTGTGATGCCTTGATAGGTCGTATATGATTGTTTTATAATCAGGATGTTCGTATTGCAGCATGCGCTGGTTTATAAAGTTTTCCCTTCTTGGGATATCGCCGTCAATCCATTTCAGGGGTGCGCACAAATACTCGCACATTCCCTTATTATCACACCCAGCACATAATTCCTTATCGTGGCCATTTCGGGGTGCATTCCATACCTTTTTCTTTGGTTTTTCCGTGGGAAATGAATCACATGGCGGACATATCGTTATCTTGATACCTTCCATCTATTCACCTCTACCCCATATTATACATATTTCCTTTATAGCCGCAACAAAAATCTTTGGCACGTCGCTTGCAGGATAAGTCTAAATTTAGCCAATTTGATTAATCTCTACTTGTGCCATTATGGTATTGATTATATTGCATATTCAGCCATTATCTGATTTGT
>Ga0172381_10005026_pt1 | contig 13517 bp, 11 predicted proteins | sample Leawel6488metaG_FD_119754 | JGI IMG/M metagenome (GOLD analysis project Ga0172381, IMG submission 119754) | Leachate microbial communities from a municipal landfill in Southern Ontario, Canada - Leachate well 64-88 metaG | ecosystem: Engineered > Solid waste > Landfill > Unclassified | place... | reverse complement strand
GAAGATCGAGGCCTCTCTTTGCCAGGGCCTGACCTTCGGGAGTGATTGCGATTGTATACCGCACGGACTCACTTTCCTGCAAGATGCCGCGTTTGATCAGATCCTTTGTCTTCGGGTCCGCGGCAGAGGGGTTTTTCAAGGCGGCTTCATCCGCATCGGTGGATGCGCCTGCCATTCTGGTGACCGCGTTGCCCTCGACTTTGACGAGACCCTTCTTGCGCAGCTGGCCAAATCCGATTTTGAACGCTGCATGCTTCTGGAGATCGACAAGCTGCGTTCCCGGAACGATTGTGCGGAGGAGCTGGGTCTCGGGGAGACCATCTCTGGCATAGGCCTTACCCTCTTCCGAGTACACGAACTCCTTTGACACGGTCCGTTCAACTGTGGCAAATCCGTTGTCGCTGGCAAGATGCGCCCACTGCACGACTGCCTCCGGGGTCGCATCCATGACAGAGGCAAGGTGCTCTGCATCCGCCTTCTTCTCCATCTCCAGGGTTGCAAGCAACCGTTTTTCGTTCTGCGTCAGTTCCGCCATATCACACCCGAATCCTGTCCTGTACTGCGTCCATCTTCTCCCGGAAGTCTTTCAGGAACGCCACAACCCTCTCGGCAGTCTCCTTCTTGCACTGCCCGCAGGTGATCTCCCCTGCCGTGCACTTCCGCCGGATCCCTGCCAGTTCAGCATCATCCGTCACCATGTGGAAGAGGTTGAGGAGGAAGAGCGAGCACTTGTCCGGCTCCCCGCCAAGACGCTTCTGCTCCTCAAGCGTCATCCTCCCGCCGGTGATCCCGCTCATCACCTTCTTCCTGACAGCGGCCTCGGATTCGTGGAACGAGATGAAACTCTCCGGAACGCTTGACGACATCTTCCCACCGGTCAGCCCGGGCATGAAGATGTGGTAGGTAGACGAGGGGGTGAAGAACGCAAAACCCCCATGCGCCCGCTCGATTGTCCGGACCTTCCCTTTGACATCAGCGCACGCAGCATCTTTGATATCCACGTGCCCTTCGTACTTCTTCGCGTGCGGGAATGCTTTCTTCACGGCCTCAAGCGCTGCCTCGGGAGCATTCTTGGACCGGACGCTGATGTAGCCATCCCGCTCCTCAACCGTGAACATCCGCATTTTGTGGGCGATCCCGCGGGTGAGCCGGATGTGCGGATCCTGGTCAACCCCGACCGGCACGACCGTTGGCGCCGGTTCGCGGTCGATCTGGGGGTAGAGGATGTCTGCTACCTGTGTAATCACGCTGTCCGCGTGGGCAAGGTCCGTGTCGGGCCCGAATCCGTAAATTGCCGAAAGCTCCGAGAAGTTCACCTTGGTTGCTGCCTCAAAGGCAAGGTCCTTGAGCCGGTTATTCCTGCTCTGGAAGAATGTCTCCCCTTCAAATCCAAGGGCATACAGGCATGAGAGGTACTCCTTCCCGTACTCGTTGCACTTCTCCCACGAAAGACCGCGGACCGCGTGCGCCTCGCGATCGGCAATCGTGATGTACCCGTTGCCACCCTGCTGCACGTGCCAGACAACCTCTTTCATCACCATCAGGTGGCCGAGGTGCGGGTGACCGCTCGGCATGAACCCGGTCAGGATATGGAACGGGGTCTTGTTCCGGATTGCCTGTGCAATGGGAAGATAGTCGCGGTGGCCTACAACAATACCCCGGCGCATGAAGTACGGGATCTCGGGGAGTTCCGCCATGACCGGCGCAATGGGGTCGATACCGAACTCGGCAAATGTCTTTTCGATGTCAAGGGACGGTGTGCTTGACCAGGGGTTGATCTGCGGTTCCTGCATGATAAAAGCTCACAGCTTGATCCGTGCGAATTCGACGAACTGGATTCCTGATGAATGTACAGCGCCAAACAACATCTTCTTTTTGACGCTGTGCGCCATGCGGACCGAGCGCGAGATGACGATCATGGGAAGGTCTGCTTCCTTCTCCACGGCGTGGACAAGAAGATCGGAGTGGACGTTCTTGCCGCAGTACACCCGGAAGTGGTGCCCGAACTTGTAACCGGTGCGGGGCGTGAACCCGTGCCCGCGAAGCTCGGTGTAGACGGTATGCTTCAGGGTGAGTTCAGAATCGGCCTCGCTGGCAAGAGAGAGATACTCAGACGGACTCACGGGACGGGTGCCCCGTTTAAGGGAGACTGTTCCGGTTCCCATGAGATAGAGGAGCTCCACCGGGGAGAGCATGAGGCGCTCCGCGTCGAGGCGTTTGCCGTAACCGGCTTGTTCCAGTTCGGAGTTGGCCAACATCCGCACCATCGCTGATTTGCCGGTCAACTGTGCCTCAGCGGGAGCCAGGACCGCAATCTCGCTGCAGGCATCCACCAGTTTCTGGAGCTTGATCTCGTAATAGGTGAGCTCGTCCTCGTCGTCCACTACGGCAAGGATATACTGCTTGCGCATGTTGCGCGAGGCTATAACCTCCTCGATCAGTTTCTCGAACCGGATCGGGTCGCGCTCGGAGAGGACCCGCACGAGGTAGAGGGACTCGCCCTTCCCGGGCTTCTCGCCGCGCCGGAAGACCCGGAAATCATGGGGCCCGGCCTGGACCACGTACCCCCGTTCACGGAGATCGCGGTACACGAGGAAACTGCGCATGAAATTCGGCTGGTCGCAGAACTCGCAGAAGAGCGTGTCGAACGTATAGTCAGGCACCTCGATCTTCTGGCGGTGGAGCAGGTAGAGAGCTTCCTGCGGCGAGAGCCGGAGCCCGTCGCCGTCAGGCCGTCCGTACCCGCTCTGCTCGTACAGGGCGCGCCCATCTCTTCCTGCACGAATAACCGTGCCGTCAAATATTGCCTTCACTGCCGGATCTATTATTCCCGGAGGATTATAAGGCCGCGTGAAGCGCGGGATCCGGTGCAGATGTGATCCGGTCGCGTAACTGTGGGAAATTCTTATGAATTACAATAATCGGATCAATGCTTATAAAAAGAGGGAAAACGAACGTTGTTAGTCCAAACGTATCTCATAAGTATGCTTATTTGCACGTCCCCGCGGATGAACACCATTCCGGGAAAACCTGGGTAATACTATAGATACACTGGTCCCCACACCGGACATTTTTTCTCGAAGCCATAAGAAGCGGCGGAAAAAAGATGGTGCACGAATACAACGACCCCGGATGCCGACGCATGAGCAGACTCAACCTCTCAGGTTTTCTCCTGCGTTCAGCGGTCAATGGCCCCGGCATTCGGACCGTTGTCTGGGTACAGGGGTGCCCGATTCGGTGCAAAGGCTGCTTCAATACAGCGTCCTGGTCATTTTCTCCCGTCATAACGATATCTGTCCGCGAGCTTGCAGGCCGCATCCTTGCCACAGAAGGGATCGACGGGGTCACATTCTCCGGTGGGGAACCGTTTGCCCAGGCCATGCCGCTTGCAGAGGTGGCTGAGCAGGTGCGCGAAGCGGGGCTCACCGTTGTCACGTATTCCGGGTACACGCATGCGGAGCTCACGCAGAGCAGGGATCCTGCGTGGAAACGGCTTTTTACAGCAACCGACCTCCTCATTGCCGGCCCGTACAGGGAAGATGAGGCCTGCACAGCCCCGTTCATGGGATCAGCGAACCAGCAGGTGATTCCCCTGAACGAGAGGATCATCCCGGAATCAGAGATCCTACAAAAGAGCAAAGAAGAGACGATCGAGTTCACCATCGCACCGGACGGCACGGTGACGACCACGGGATTCCCGACACCAGCCATTGTCCGGCAGATTGCTGCGCGATGCAGGGGGAACTGAGAGGATGTCACATTTCAGCCGTATCAGGACAACCTTCCGGCACCGTGAGGCACTGATACAGTGCATGCAGGAGCTCGGCTACACCGTTGAGACCGACACCACCATAAAAGGCTACCACGGCCTGCACAACGTGGATATCGCGGTCAGAAGATCCGACGGGTACGGCCTCGGTTTTGTGAAGAACCCCGAAGGGACATACGACATGGTAGCCGACTGGTGGGGAGTTGCCGGCAAAGGAGAGGTGAAGATTGCCGAAGATCTGAAACAGCAGGCCGAAACCATCCAGAAAGAGTATGCCCGGAAGATGGTGCTCGAACAAGCGGTTGCGGACGGTTTTGAACTGGTCTCGGAGACCGCGGAGACGGATGGCACCGTGCGGATCGTGGTCAGGAGGTGGAAGTAGCCATGCAACAGCTTGAGCCTGATTTCTCCCGCCAGCTGAACATCTCGCTCCGGGCCCGGGTCACGCTGATGGTTGTCATCACGCCCGAAGAGGAGCGCGTAGTCTCGCAGATCAAGGAGGTCTGCGGGAGCTGGGATCCTCCCCGCCAGTGCATTGCATGGGACAGCGTTGACGGGTTTGTGATCATTGCCGGGACAAAGACCTTTCCCAACCAGTCGCGGGACCCGCTCACGGCGCTTGACGACATTGCCAAGACCGGGGACGATGCCGTGATCATCTTAAAGGACTTCCACGAATTCTGGAACAACCCTCAGGTGAAACGCAGGATCCGCAACTTCTCGCAACAGTTCCGGTACAACCGGCGGACCATCGTGATCATCACCCCCACGCCCCGGCTGCCAGATGAGATCCGCGACGAGGCGGTGATTGTGCACTTCCCGCCCCCCACCGCGGCAGAGCTCTCGGAAGACCTCGACACCCTGCTTGCCACAAGCGGCATCCCCTGCTCGCTCTCCCCGGGAGGACGCGAGAAGATCATCCAGGCGGCACTTGGCATGACGCTCAACCAGGCCCGACGGGCGTTCTCCAAAGCGATCGTCACGCATGGCACACTCGATGACAGCGATATCGACGCGATCATCGCGGACAAGAGAGACATCCTGAGCGCCTCGGACGCGCTGGAGTTCTACAGTTACACCGAGACGCCCGAGAATGTCGGAGGCCTTGCGGTGCTCAAGGACTGGCTCCGGCTGCGCGAGCGGGCGTTCACGCAGGATGCCCGTGACTTCGGGCTTCCGTCACCCAAGGGCATTGCGCTGATCGGGATCCCCGGCACGGGCAAGAGCCTGACCGCAAAGATGATCGCCGACCTCTGGCACCTGCCTCTCCTCCGGCTGGACGTGGGAGCGCTCTTTGGCAGCCTTGTCGGGGAATCCGAGGAGAGAACGCGCCGCGCCCTCTCGCTGGCAGAGACGATCAGCCCGTGCATCCTATGGGTGGACGAGATAGAAAAAGCGTTTGCATTCGGCAGCGGGGATGCCGGCACGAGCCAGCGGGTCTTTGCCCACCTCCTGACATGGATGCAGGACAAGACCTCCCCCTGCTTCGTGGTGGCAACAGCCAACAACATCGCGGCGCTCCCGCCGGAACTCCTGCGGAAGGGGCGCTTTGACGAGATCTTCTTCCTCGACCTCCCGACCGTTGAGGAGCGTCGTGAGATCTTTGCTGTCCACCTCCGGAAGCGCAAGTGCATCCCCGCAGAGTTCGATCTCGACGCCCTTGCCCTGGAGAGCGAGGGCTATGTGGGCGCCGAGATCGAGCAGACCATCATTGATGCCATGTACCGGGCTTTCAGCGAGAAAATGCGCAGAGTTACCACCGACGACATTCTTCTCTGCATGAAAACACAGGTGCCCCTCTCGGTCTCGCAGCGGGAGACCGTTGCAGCACTCCGCGCATGGCTGTCCGAGGGACGGGCGCAGTCCGCATCGCGGGCAGCGGAGACCATGCCCGCAAACGGGAAGACAATCGCGCTCGAGACCTTCGAGCCCGCCCACCCGTGAGATGCATGAAGATCCCTCCCGCACTCCCACTCATCGGCCCCCTGCTCCTCCGGCGCCAAGTCCGGTTTATTGCAGCCCGGGCAGAAAACGGGAACCTTCAGGCAGTCCGCGATCTTGCCGGTATTGCCACAACAGGTCACGATATACATGCACGGTCGATAGCGCTTGATACTCTCGGATCCCTCCCGTCTCAGGACGCCATCGATCTGTTCTGCCGTGAGGTGCTGATCAGGGAAGACTCAGGTCTCCAGGAACGGGCCGTTGCATGCGGGTATACCCCTTCAGGACCAGAAGAAAAGGCACTCTTCCTGTATCTCACCGGGCAGGGCGATGCATTGCACCGGTTCGACCCGGAACCACACCACCCGCTTCTTGCCCAGGGATACACCTCTGCATTGCCACGAATTCGCGCACGGGCGCTCCGGATCGCCACAGATCCCGGTAAACACAGCCTCCGCAGTATCCTTGTTCATGCCCTGATCGGCCCCAATCCAGAACATTCTGCTGCAACATGGTCATATGCCGAGTGGGATCTCATCATCCCGGTTCTCATTACCGAAGGGGCATGGGACGAACTCTGGATGCTGACCGGTTCTGCACCACCGGTACATGCAGTTCAGGTAATTCATGGAATGATGGATGCCGGCTGGTCACCGGGCGGCGATGCCGGGCAGATATTCCGGGAACTGGTTCGCGACCTGCCGGCGGCGTGGATCTCCCCTGTACCGGAACAGCCCCTCCTTTCCGTGGGGATGCAGGACAGCCGGAATCTCCGGCTTTCTTTCTCGCGGGACGGTTCACTCCTTGCAACCGGCACCTGTGACGGGGGGGTATCAATCTGGCAGGTCTCCTCGGCCCGGCTCCTCGCATCCTGTTCAACGGGTGCTGGATCGATATGTTTTCTTGCCATCACTCCGGACAACGCTATCCTTATTGTCGGGGGGGATCGCGGAACCCTCCATGGCTATGAACTACCTTCTGGCAACGCGCTCTGGTCATATGATGATACCAACCACCGTATCTCATCGGCAGCAGTATCCCATGACGGGGATGAGATTCTTGCCGGTGACGTGAGCGGGGGTATCCTCTGCCTCAGGTGCCGGACAGGGACCCTCCTCCGGGCCGCAGACGGTTACGCATCCCCGGTCACTGCACTTGCTCCCGGCACGGGCGGAACACAGTACGTCACCGGCCACGCTGACGGGACGGTCTCCTGCCGCGATGCTGCAACAGGATCAGTACTATGGGAGGTTCCGGGCACCGGCGATCCGGTCAGGGCGGTTGTATTCTCCGACAATTCAGGCCGCATCTTCGTGGTCCATGAACGTTCCCTCCTCTTCAGGAGGGATGCAGAGAGCGGTGATCCCGTGCAGACCTGTACCGGGCAGACAGGTCATCTCTCCTGCCTTGCACTCTCAGAAGATCGCAGGATGGCCGCCATCGGCAGCAGCGATCACGTACTCCGGCTATGGAACCTGGATTGCGGTACTATCGCAGCAGAGATCCCGTTCTACAACCACTATGCAACCTGCTGCGCCATCACACCTGGCAATACCCTGCTTGCAGCGGGCTGCAATGAGGGAACTATCTATTATTTCAGCATCCCTGGCGGGCGGAGGGTAAAGGAATTCCGGGGATTCAAACGGCCGGTCACCGCCTGCGCCATCTCCCCGGACGGCACGCTGCTTGCAACGGGTGGCTGGGACGGCGCGATCACCCTCCGTCAAATCCCTTCCGGAGAACTCCTCCGCACGCTCATGCGACCGGCCGGTCCCGTGACCGCGCTTACCCTCACCGGCAACGGTGATGCGATCATAACAGGAAGTGCCGACGGCATAGTACGGATATTTACGCAGGATGACGGCAGCCTTCTCCGGTCCATCGATATGTACACGCCATCGATCCGGGCCCTTGCAGCCAGTTGTGATGGGAAATATCTTGCCTGCGCCGGGAAAGGGGGGGATTTGCGTATCTGGGATCCCGTCTCGGGCAGCCTTGTTGGGACCTGCGAAGGACTGAAGACCACTGTGCGGTGCCTTGCATTCCTGCCAGACACCAAGATCTTCATCTCAGGCGGATGGGATGGCGCGGTGCGGTTCTGGAATGTGCCGGATGGGAACCTCGTGCGAACCCTTACCGGGCACACGAGCATTGTCACCTGCTGCTGCACCGACCCAAAGGGGCAGATCATTATCACCGGCAGCAACGACACGACCATCAGGATCTGGCCGCTGACTGCCGGAGTAGAGCCGGTTGTTATCAGGGATGCACAAAAAGAAGTGAGCTGCTGCGCGATTGCCCCCGACGGCAACATACTCGCGGCCGCAGGGTCCGATCCCGTGATCCGCCTGTATCACCTGCAGGACGGGACTGCTGCGGGAACTATCCCGCAGATCCCGGGGAAACCCACGGCCATTGCATTCACCGATAACGGCCGTACCATTACCGTGGGATATACAAGCGGGACGCTTGCCTTCTACTCCCTACACGAGCGCTCCCTGATCCGTACCCTGCATGCCCAGGGTGGCGAGGTTACCGGCGTCCTTGCCGTGCCGGGAGCGGATACTGTCGTAACCTGCGGGAGTGACGGGATGATCCACTCCTTCCGGACTCCATTTGTGCGCCCCCTGTCAGAGACTACGCTTGACGATCTCACGTTCGCACAGGAACATGAGCAGGCAGCGGTAATGGATACGATGAAGGATCAGTGGAGATTTCTCCGACACCTGCTCTCCCTCCGCTACCAGAACGAGATCCAGCTCTGCCCGGTCTTCCGCGATGCCGGGATGTACGATATCCAGATAGTGGGGTGATGGGATGGGCCGGTACACTCACACCAAAGAACCAGCTTCCTGCATCGGGGTGGATTTCGGGGCAGGATCGCTTGTTATCGGTATTGCACTGCCGGACGGGAGCGGATACCGGACCCTTGAATTCCCTCACTGGTCGCAGGAGATGCCCGGTACGGGAACCGCTGAACGGATTCACCGCGTTCCCGCTCTTGTCCATTATTCGGAGACGGGGGAACTGGCAATAGGCGACGAGGTAATGCGGGCTGGAACGGTGGCTCACGCAGCTACGGCCCGGTGGATCCGCACGTACCTGCTTGAAGAGAGCACTGCACAGATCCCGGCCGGTATGGATCACCGTGTCACGTTCCGGGATGCAGCAGCTGATTTCCTCAATGCCATTCTTGCGCGTACGGTATTGGAATATCCCGGAATACGGTCCATAGTCTTCTCAATACCTGCTGGTGCACCGTCCTGGTATGCCGGGTGGCTCGGTACCATTGCCCATGCTGCCGGGATACCGGCCTGCCGGATGACAAATGAACTCACTGCGGTTTCAACCGGATACGATCTTGCCGTGGCGGAGGGGCAGTCGTTTGTGCTGGTCCATTTCGATGAAACGGAACTTGTCATCTCGGTGATCCGGAACGATGGTTCCGGGGACCCTGGAAGAGGGCGCCCCGAGGTTGCCGGGAGTGCCCGCGAAGATACGGGATGCCGGGTGCTGGACGGATGGATTGCACAGGACATCGTTGCCCGGAGTGGCGTGAAGTATACCGGGACACGGGCACAGAAACTGTATGATGCGGCCCTGACAGGTATCCGGGATGTGTACAGCCAACTGGCCAGAGCGGACGAAACTTCAATTGGTTTCACCGATCCGGCCTCTGCAAGGACCATCACCGTCCGGGTAACCCGGGAAGATATCGGACAGATCCTCACTGGACATGGCCTTCCGGACATCCTTGACCGGACGCTCGAACGTGCACGGGCAGCGGCACATGCCCGGAGGTACACGGAAGATGTACCAATCGCGGTCCTGATGACCGGGCGGGGAACTGCCATCCCCGCAGTACAGGCACTCGTACAGGAACGGTTCCCCGGTGTGAGCGTCCGGGGTAACCGCCCATTCGATGCCATTGCACGGGGTGCGGTGCTCACTGCACCCCCGACTGCAACCGAGGATCGTATCCTTAACAACTATGCACTCCAGTACTGGGACCCGGCTGCCCGGGAGCACCGGTACCGCTTCCTTGTGCGTAACGGGGCCCGTTTTCCGAGTGACGGGCAGGTGGCCCGCATCACCATCAGCGCTGCGTATGACGGTCAGACTCGGCTGGGAATCCCCCTGTACGAGATCAGCACCACACCCGAAGTTGCATCACCGGCCCTTGAACTGGTCTCGGATCCTTCCGGAGGCGTCCGTCTTGCCGGGCTGCCTGATGACGCTGCTGCAGGAATCCGGCCGGTGCTGGTGAACGGCAGGACCCCCACGCTGCTTGCCGCTGATCCACCGGCCCTGAAAGGAGAACCCCGGTTCGAACTGACATTCATGCTCGACCGGGAGAAGAACCTCTGCGTCACGGCCCGCGACCTTGCAACCGGGATGCTGGTAAAAAAGAATGCGCCGATACACCGGCTGATATGATAGATAGGATAGTACAGAACGTGCGGAGGAGATGAGATTATGGAAATACAGGAAATGGAGATTATAATCGACAGGGAAGGGAGAATACACGTGAAGGTGCGGGGGGCGCACGGAGAGGATTGTCTTGCACTCACCAAAAATCTCGAAGAGGCGGCCGGTGTGGTAGAGCAGCGGGAGTATACCTCGGAGTACTACGAGCAGCCGGTGCAGGCACAGGAGCACCAGCGGCTCGGTTCCCGGTAACTGTTCTGCACCGCATCGACGCTGAGGGAGTCGAGGTCAGCAGAAATTCTCGGTCACGTAGACCTTGTCGTCCGATGAGAAGGCAACTCCTATACCTTCCTGCTGTAATTTGTCGTTTAAAATATTCGCGCGGTGCCCTTCACTGTTCATCCACCCGTTCACTGCCTGGAGCGCAACATACTCCAGCGTGTTCCATTTATACGAGACGATGGTCCCGTTCGGAGCCGTGGCATAGTTACTGTACCGGTATCCCTGATACAGGTTCTCGGATATGCCCTCGGTATAGTACGTCCCGTAATCACGGATACAGGGGTACCCGGCCCAATTCCCCCGGTCATGGGCATTTCTTCCTTCAGGATCTGTGTGCTCAAAGTAGTTCCGGAGCGACATGTCGTAACTGTGCCCCCGGGCAATATCTGCAAGGAATGAGTCGTACGAGAGCGTGGAGAGCCCGTTCTGCTGCCGTTCGATGTTGATCAGTTCATGGATCCGTGCCTCAAGGGCTGTAGGGTCGATATACGGCGCTTCGGGGTTGGAACTAGTATACGTGCTCGAAGAGGGCTGGGAGGGGATCTGGGTGACGGCAAGCGTGATCTGCGAGGTTCCCGTTGCCTCAGGGTTCAGTGCAGCCACGGTATAAGTCTGGCTTGTGGCAACAGTGACCCGCGTCCGTTTTACCGAGACAGTAGGGGAAGCAGTGGTCGGTACGGTTGTGGGAACCGTTGTTCCGGCAGAGATCGTGGTCTCAGGCAGGGTTGTGGGGACGGGCATTATCGAAGGCAGGGGGGTCATCGTAGATGTGGCCAATGCCTGTCCGGTGACGGATGATCCGGCAGAGGAGGACCCGGTGACAGCGCTGATGAGGCCCGGCCCAACGAGCACCGCGAGTATGATGAAAATAACAAGAATGGCAGCGCCGGCAAGTGCCCAGGCCGGGATACCCCCGATCTTCCCGGCAACGGTAATCTCCGGCAGCCGCATGCCGCACTTTGTGCAGAATATCTGCTTAGGGTCCTCAGTTACCGCACCGCAGCGCGGACAGGTGTTGCACACCATGGTATGGTGAGGATACCACCTGCAAGGGAAAAAACATATCCCAAAAATTTACCGGGACAGTTCCCGCACAGTCTGGATATTGCCCCGGTCGTCCCGCCGTTCATCCACAGGTGTCTCGCAGATAAGCGGGAGGGCGGAGAAAACCTTGTTGTGAAGGAGGCGCCGGAAGCCATCCTCTCCGATGAACCCGAGGCCGATGTGCTCGTGCCGGTCGAGACCACTGCCCCGGTCGCCCTTGGTGTCATTGAGGTGGATGACCCGGAGATTTTTGAGACCTGCCGATTCATCAAGCTGCGAAAGCGTTTCGGCTATTCCGTCTTCGGTCCGTAGCTCGTAGCCCGCTGCAAACGCGTGGCAGGTGTCAAAGCAGATCCCGATCCGCTTCTTCTCTTCGATCCCGTCAATAATTCCCCGGATATGCTCGAAACTGCTGCCCACGCTGTTCTTCTCACCTGCGGTGTTCTCAAGGATGAGCATTGTCGGGCTCTTTGATCCAACAAGAGCATGGTTGATGGCATCGATCACCCTGGCCCGTCCGCCCGCGATGCCATCACCGAGATGGTGGCCAAGATGGGTGACAAGGTAAGGGATTGCAAGTGTGCCGCACCGGTCCAGTTCGGAGGTGAGGGTGGCAACCGACTTCTCGTAGATCTCCGGTTTGGGCGAGGCGAGGTTCGGCAGGTAGGGCATGTGATCCACCGGGATAAGACCGGTTGTCTTTATCTTGGACCGGAATGCTTCGGCCACTTCCGGGATGACGGGCTGGTAGCCCCATCCCCGGGGATTGCGCGAGAACATCTGGAACACGTCGCACCCGGCATCCCGTGCACGGTCCACGGCAAGATCGAGGGAACCGGCAATCGAGACATGAACGCCAACCCTCACCATGATGGATCATCCGCCTGCTGTATCATCAGATCAGGAATCTGATGCAGGGATATTTGGAAATTGTGATCGGGGATTAGGGTATTTCTCCTACGATCCCGGACCGGAACCGGGGCTGGTAACCCCACCACGGACAGGATGGGTAGATGCTCCATCTTGTACGGGAGGGATGGACATTCCTCTCACCAGGGTTTTCCGGGACTGCCAGAAAAACATCCTTCCGTCTGGAACAGAAACCCCGAAGGGCAATCCAGACTGTGCACTCACAGATACCCCATTTTTTCTTGTGTTTGATGAAATTTCCATTATATTTTTGACTGAAATTTCTTTTAATCAAAATTATGAGCATATTTTAAAAAAGCAATGTTAATATAGTGAAATGTGTAAAAAAGTAGATACTCAGGGCGAAAGAGGCTGCACTACACGGAGCGGAGCATGGGCGTATTCGATCTCTTCAGGAAAGAGGAACAGGGTGCTGGCAACCACACCGATATCGGGAGCCTGATCCGGGATCTCCAGTCCGGTGACGCTGAACGCATGAAAGCAGCAACCTCCCAGCTTCAGGCCATGGGGAAACCGGCCCTTGTTCCCCTGCTTGAAAAGGCACAGGGTGCGAATGACACCCTCCGTTTGCGAATCATTTTTGTCATCCACGGTCTTGCCGGAGTCACGCCGTCAGAAGTCTGCACCTGCATGAAGACCTGCTGCCGGATGGAGAATACCGAGATCGAGACACTGCTCGCCCTGCCAGGCCGCAATGCCATCCCGTATATCCTGAAAATGATGACAGACCCCGACTGCCACATACGTTCGGTTGCGGCCGGTGCCCTTGCAGAAATCGGTGAACCGGGTGTTCCGGTCCTGGTAAAAGCTCTTTCCCACCGGTCACACCGGATCAGGGCTGGTGCAGCCGAAGCGCTTGTCCGCCAGAAGTGGATGCCCAAAAACAATGATGACTATTTTCATTTTCTCCTTGCGCAGGAGAAGTGGCCCGACATGATCCGGGCAAAAAAAGGTGCTGTCCCCTATCTCACTGAAGCGCTCTCTGACCGGTATTACGGGATCCGCATGGGGGCAGCCAAAGCACTCGGGGCGATCGGGGATCCCCGGGCGATATCCGCCCTGGGCAGCTTGCTCGCAGACGATGAGAACGAGGTCTGCATCAGCGCAATCGAGGCGCTTG
>Ga0172381_10005025_pt1 | contig 13517 bp, 11 predicted proteins | sample Leawel6488metaG_FD_119754 | JGI IMG/M metagenome (GOLD analysis project Ga0172381, IMG submission 119754) | Leachate microbial communities from a municipal landfill in Southern Ontario, Canada - Leachate well 64-88 metaG | ecosystem: Engineered > Solid waste > Landfill > Unclassified | place... | reverse complement strand
TTGTAAAAAGAGAAATTTGGGGTTCGGTTTGTTTAAATTTAATATTATTTGGCCTTATCGTCTAACGGTTAGGACATAGCCTTCTCAAGGCTAGAATCGGGGTTCGATTCCCCGTAAGGTCACCATCAACAGCTAGCACGAGTAGCTTACTAAAAAACCTCCGTCATGGAGGCTTTTTAGTTTCTTTAATTATGTCTGAAAAATGATAAAATTGATTTGTGTCCAAAAAGCGACATCATACAGTACCAAAATGTTACCTAGAAAACTTCACTGACAGTGATGGTTTTGTTTGGGTTTTGGATACAAAAGACAACATCTTCCGTATTAAGCCTGAAAACATTCTCCTTGAAAACCACTTCTACACCATCACGCTCAAGGACGATGAAAAGAGTTTGGTTGTTGAAGACACCTTAGCTAATATTGAGGGAGGATACATCACAATCTTTCAGAATAAGATCGAAAAAGAGATACCTCTAACTGACGAAGAAAGAGCGAAGGTTGCAGTCTTTATAGCGACGCTTTACATAAGAACTTCACCATATAGAGAAGGTCTTCGAGGGGCACTCGGAACTCTTAGAAGTGGTATGGAGGACTGGAAAAAGCAGTTTGAAACAATGAGTGAAGAATCAAAAAAGGCTATGACTGCTATTCCGTCTTCTGGTAAGGGTGAATCAATAAGTATTGATGACTTGGATAAATATTTAGGAAACTTTAATGAGCACCATTCGATGAACGTGCTTGAGCAGCTGCCCGAAATTGCTCAGATTATATTTGATATGAAATGGGCTATCTGGAAAGATGCTAACAGTAATTTTGTTACAAGCGATAACCCTGTTGTGCTTTTGCGACCAGAATCAATTAAAAAATACGGGGCAAATGCAATTGGTAGTAGACCTGGACTTCTTTACAAAGATACGGAGTTAACACTTCCGCTGTCCAAGGACAGATTGCTTCTCGCAGGATGGATATTGAACGAAAATTCCTACATAGATGTCCCAGACGATATCGTCCAAAAGATAAACCACCGAACGATAACAGGTTCGTCAGAAAGAATTATTACAAAGTCTCAAAAACATGCTGAGGCAATAAGAGATAAGTATACGGAGACTAAAAATAAAAAATCTACCTCGTCCAATTAATATCGTATCGATAATTCATATGAGGATTTACCTCTGTGCGTTCTTGATCAGTTACGTTTCGTACAAAAACCTTATCGCCTGCTTCATCTTCTGCGTAAAAATCGCACAGTAAGACAAGAGTTGTCTCAAACAGATCTATCATCTCTCCCTGAGATTCAACGACAAATTGAATCAAGTCGATCGATTGAAAAGGGCTGCTTGTTCTCGTATGTTTGATAAGGGGTTGTTCTATTTTTCCTAAATTGTTCATCTTATAATTTTCAAATGTAACAATACCTGTCGTGTCTGGGTGTTCCATATCACTGCGAACATATCTCAGCCACCCCATCTTTTCCTTTAATTGAGAAATTGCTTTCGTTATGACATGTTCGGCTCCAAATTTCTGTTGTGTCTGTTCAATAAGTTTCCCTAAAGGATTTTTCTGAGGAATTTCTATAGGAAATAGCTTCATTATATCGATCACAATTCCTCCCATGTGATCTATATTTTGAATCAATTCTTTTGCTCTTCGATCAAGATTTTTCAATGCTGGCAAAATAAAAGATCCGTCATCTCTTACTCGTCCATTAAAGCGTTGTCGTATTTCTTCATATTCTTCAGTAAGCTTCTTTAATTCGTCATTCATGGCGGCTATCTCTTTAGAGAAAGCCAGGACGAGTTGCATGGCTTGTTGTTTGTTTACACCCTCTAGTAAATGTCCTGCGAGAAGTAATTCTTTTCCTTGCAATAGAGTTCTACCCACAATTGGATCATCTGATCCGTATGACAAAAGACGCTCCTGAACATGGCGAGGAATGTCTGCGTTATTTCTTTGCGGGTCTATGTTATCGGCAAGCATTATTCTCCAAACACTCTTTCTTGTGACAATAACCATGCCGTAATCTTCAAGAGCAATCATTTCAGACATATTTCCGTCGCCTTCTTCTCCGATTTTTAACATGCCACCCTCATTTCGATGTGGTAATTTTTTCATTATCTTTGGATCCATATTATTAATATATCAAATTTTGAATAGTTTTGTCGCTTTTCACCTACGCACGAGAAGCATACAAAAACATCTTATGAATCAAGAGGTTTTTGTTATTATTTAGAAACTAAGTTTAGCAATGGACCGTGTTTAATAATTATGCCAGATTGTATCATTTCATCTATTATATCTTTCACACGATCAGATTCTTTCGGATCAACTCTTGATACTTGAAAGGTTAATTTAATACTTTGTATTGCATTATCGTAGGCTAAGCCAAATTGATTTTTAATCAAAAATTTTACTGCATTTTTAATTTCAATTGCTGGAATTTCTCCAAGATGCCTAATAAAATTTTCATCACTAGGAACTCTAAAGGAAGAGTATTCTTTAGAGGTTAAATATATAAATCCTTTGTCTGATTTGTTTTTTTCTATTTTTCCTATCCACAACAAATGACCTATAGCCTTATTAAAATTATTGTTTATATTAGATCCTATTCTACCAATTCCTGATAACTCTTTTACCCTTTCTAATAACAAATCAGTGTGTATTGGACCTTCCTCTTTAATAATTCTATAAATTGAATCGGAAAAACTACTACACCTTTTTAATTCCATTAAATCTTTCGGATTAATTTTGAAGGAAGATTTTTCATATTTTCTACCGACTCTTTCCACCGATGCTGGAATTTCAGTTAATATACAATTTTGATCTGGAGTCGATTCATTTAATTTATCGGTTTTATCAACATCATTACAATTATTGTTATTAATTGCCAAATTAACATTTTCAACTAATCTTTGAACTGCTTGTTCTCTATTTCTAAACCATTCAGTTGACCAAATTCTGTATAATTTCCAACCCATAGCTTGTAGTATTTCTTGTCTAAGAATATCTCTATCTCTAGCTGATTTTGAGCTGTGATAAGTTGCTCCATCGCATTCGATACCTAAAACATAACTTTTTTGACAATTTTTATCTCTTATTGCTAGATCTATTTTGAAAGATCCAACACCAACCTGAGCATCAACCTCAAAACCTCTCATTTCAAGCTCCTTACGCACTGAATCTTCAAAATCATTAGTTTCCTCATTCAAAACCCTCGGAGCTTCTTTATTCATACTTAAGAAACCAGTCTCTGCATACTGAATATAATTCTTTAAACCTATGGCACCTAAATTTTCTGGATTAATACCAACCAAATCTGATGATCTAATCGAAGTAATCAAAACCGTCTTCCACTTAGCTCTTGTTACAAGTACATTTAGACGTCTCCAACCACCTGATGTGTTTATTGGCCCAAAATTTAGTGTCATTTTACCGTCTATTGCCTTACCATAACCAATGCTAATCATTATCACATCTCTTTCATCTCCCTGAACATTCTCTAATGATTTTATAAAAAATGGGCTAGCTTTTTCGGGATCCATTAATGGAACAAGATCTTTGTTTTCTGTTTGCTGTAACTCTTCTTCTAAAGCTTCCAGAATGGCTTCTTTTTGTGATGAGTTTAATGCAACCACTCCAATTGATTTTTCTGGTTCGGCTTTAAAATGTTTAATAATAAGACCAGCTGTATGTCGAGCTTCTTTTCTGTTTATTCTACTGCCACCCCTATCCCAAACTCCATCTGGAACATATTCTAAAACAACTCCACCAGAATTATTATCAAAAGGTGTTGGGAAAGTAGTAAGTTGATTATTGTAGTAATAATGATTAGAAAAATTAATCAACCCTTCATTGCGACTACGATAATGCCATTTTAAGTCAGTTTCTGTAAAAGCTGGAACAGACGCCTTACAATCGTCCAATAATGATTCAAGTTCATCAGATTGTTGTTCATCCCATTCATCAGAATCATCCAAAATATTTGTTCTGAAGAAAGATGTTGGTGGTAACTGTTTTGAATCACCAGCAACAATTACTTGTTTTGCTCTTAAGATTGATGGAATAGCTTCTGGTGTAGGTAATTGAGATGCCTCATCAAAAATTACGACATCAAAATTAAATGTTCCTGGTTTTAGAAATGTTGATACAGATAAAGGACTCATTAAAAAACATGGTTTTAAGGCTTGTAAAACTTGTGGAATCTCATTAAACAACACTCTAAGTGGTTTTAGTTTTTTCTTTTTTTCCATCTCCTTCCTTAAAATTCCTACACCATTAAAACCGCCAACGTTCGCATGAGCAATTTTTACTTGTCTTGCCATTTGAGCTGGTTCAGCTGATAAATTAATAGCTGAAAGTCGAGTAATTCTTTCATCTAATATACGGAATTTACTAATAAGATCTTGCTGAGTTGTTTGTGAGAACTCACTCAATATTGGTTTAGAATAAATCATGGCATCTATCCATAATGAATAAAATCTTTTTTTAAATATATCGGATGATTTTTCAAGATTTTTGTTTCCAATTTTTTCCAAAAATGGTAATAGTTTATTTTCGTGACATCGTGTAATTATTCTAGAAATAATTTGATGTTCTCTAATACCTTTTGGATTAAGGTTAGATAGTATCAAAGTTAAATATTTTACTGCATCAGAAAGTTTTAGCATTTCAATTTTATAATCACTTAGAAAGCCGTTAGGCCAATAATTATTAATTTCTTTAATTGTACTTAGTATAGTTTCTTTATTTTCAATCAAGAAATTAACTAATTTAGTAATATCATTTGAAATTAAACTATTAAATAGTGCTGTATTTGGTATTGTCACGCCAATATTATTAGCCCAATTTTTAACATCAATTGAGGTTTTTATTTCTATCCTAATAATATCAATGTCTTTAAGCTCTATCTGACAAGATTTGTTTTTTATATTTAAATCGTTCAATTTATGTACGATATCTTCATTTAAAGAAATAATTTCATTTGATATATTCAACGTCAATAGAGCATCGTTATAACTAAACGCCTTTAACTTATCAAAAACTGGTAGTAAGGTCTTTTTTTCTCTCAAATATTTTATATTAAATCTTGAATACCAGTTTTTATATTTTTCAACAAACAAATTTAATTTATTAACAAGATCATCCGGTTCAGATGATGATAACGACTCTAATTTCTTGTGTAGTTCTATTTTAGATTCACACACTTTTGATAAATCAGTAATTTTTTTAAGTTGTTCTTCTAAATTTTCCACACTCAAAGTATTCCAACTAAAAGGTAAATTTTGTATCTCAGACAGCTCCTTAAAAATATCGAGAGAAGATATTAATATCGGAATTGGCAAATCAAAACCAGTAACAAAGCTAGATATTTTTTTCAAATACTCATCTAATGATTTGCAAAAAGTAATCAAATCACTTAAGTGTTCGTATATAGATTCAGAAACCGCTAAATTAAGACTATCCGACTTCATTCCTTTGAGGGGATGTTCATTTCTTTCAGATAAAAGTACGGCATTTTTATCAACCTCTAACAAAATATCAATAGAATATTCAAATTCTTTTTTTGATACATCTAAAATATTTATCCAAGGCATCGGAGCTTTTATAAGCTCAACATTTTTAAGAGTTTCATATCTTCCATATGCTGAGAAAAGATGTATACCGAAAGGATTATTTTTATCATGAACAATCTTACTGTAATCATTTAGTTGTCCACGAGTTTCAACCAACTTAGAAATATCTTCGTCTAGACTTGGAGCAACTTTAATTTCCTCATTTATTTCTAGCGTTTTCTTTAATTCGTCTACAACTTTTCTCTTACCCGATTTAACTCCATGTGCTTCTAAGCAAAATGGTCCAAAACCAACCTGCTGTAATCTGTTATGCACAACATTAAGCGCCGCCATTTTAGAACTAACAAATAAAACTTTCTTCTTTTGACCAAGAGCATTAGCAATGATTGCGGTAATCGTTTGACTTTTACCCGTACCAGGTGGCCCGTGAATTACAAGATTAGAGCCAAGAGACGATAGCGTTAAGGCTCTCAATTGGCTTGAATCCATTTCAACAACAGACACTGGCACTTTTTCAGGTGTCTCTAATATGTCTAAATCATTATCCAATTTCAAATTTTCTGTAACATCATTTCTTAAATGTGCTATAGCTTGAATTAAAGGATTAGTTCTTGCTTGGCTATCAAGAGATTTTAAATCTTGATATATGGCTAAAGTTTCAAAACTAAAAACACCCAACCACGAACGTCGCGTAACTTTCCATCCATTTAATTGAACTAAACCATCAACTTTACTTAAATATTCATCAATTTTTTTATCATCAAGTAATTGGTTTTCTTCCAAACTTTCCTTATTTAATATATCTGGTATTTCTATTTCTTCTCTTTCCTGTAAATAATATTTAATGGCAGGATTAATAACGATATCCTCATCTGCCATAATCAAGTTTAGTGCTTTACTTGATCCTTTATTCTCAAAGCTACACGGTATCATTATCAAAGGGCTTTCCGACTTACCCATAAGGGGGTCTTCCCATTCTAAACATCCAATAGTTAAAAATAGTGTGTTAACTCCACGTTCAGTTAATGTTGTTTTTGAATTATCATAAATTTTTCTAATTTTACTGCGTAATTCTTTTACACTCGGGTAGACAAACTCAATATCACCTTCATGTAATACGTAATCTTCTTTAGAATCATCTTCAGAAAGTAAATCTTTTTTCTTAACCTTTTTTTGAACAAAGGGTAATGTAATTGTACTATCGTCGATATATATTTTTTTTAATAAAAAACTAAGATCAGGTTTATCCAACTCCAATTTGGCTGCTCGAGATCTGTTTAGTCCCAACAATGGGTTGGATTTTGAAACATCAATTAGACGCTCTTGCCAACGTTTTAGTATTGCGCCTATCTTATCTAATGTAGAATTTGTTTCGCTCATGTCATTGATTCTATCAAAAAATATATCATATATCCATCTAATACGGATTTTGGCTAGATTTTATAGAAATTATTTTATTTTTAATTTCTAGTCTACTTTTTAAACATCTCAAAAACTCTCTTTTTTCTTCTTCAGACCCATCTTGTAAGATAAACTTCGCGTAATTTCTAATATCAATATCCTTTACCACTACTGGTGTCTTGCTTCCCATTAACATTTGTTCAAATTTTTTGAATCTTTTGACTTCCCGTGAGATTTTTTCCCTCATAGATACCATATTTAAATCTATGTCATTGAGTAATTCCTGTAGTTGTTTTATAAGATCTTGTTCATTTATAAATCCACAAGGGCATTTTGAATCCCTGATTCTCGTGCACTTATAATAGACGTATCTATGAATGTTACCATTCTTTTGAGTTTTAAATTTTTCATCTGCTGTAATACCTGATCCGCATAGACCGCAAGTCATAATTTTAGTAAAAGCGAATTCTTTTTGTTGTGATCGTGGTTGTAATGTCTGATTTGTAATTTGGGTTTGTACTTGATCAAAAAGTTCTTTTGTAATAATTGGTTCATGTGATCCTTGATACCAAAGTCCCGAACCTTTGGGATATTCAAACTTTCCATAATAGAAAGTATTTTCTAAAAGTTTATATATATTACCTAAACTCAAGTGCATATTAGTTTCAGTTTTGAAGTTAATATCATCTTTGAGCCAATGATAGATTTTTCTCCCACTCCAGTGATCATAACCAATTTTTTCAAATATTTGTTTGATAACAGGCGCTCTATCTGGATCAAGAATACTCTGACATTTTCTATCAGTTCTTTTTTCTTTGAAATATCCTGTTGGTGGTCTGCATGGCCACAACCCCATTTCAACCCTAGCTTTTAATCCACGTTTTACATTTATACTTTTATTGTCATTTTCTAACTTAGCTTGAGAACATAAAATCATAAGCAAAAACTTTTCATTTGGAGAATTAGAAAAAGTTTGTCCATATGTTTGAATATGTATTAGCTTTTTCTGATCCATAAAATCAACTAGTGATCCTAGATCGCCTGCGTTTCGACTTAATCTATCTGGTGCCCAAGTAAGAATTCCGTTGTATATTCCTTTGCGTATATCTTCGAGTAATTCCTTAAATATAGGTCTTTGCCCTGAATCTTTAGCGGAATGTGATTCACGTTTAATAGCCACCACATTAAGCTTTAAATGCTCTGCTATGGCTGTCATCTCCTTAATTTGAGAGTCTATAGACAAAGCTTGTTGCTCATCTGATTCAGTCGATTTACGAGCATATAAACAATATTTAATATGTATATCAGGTATAGCTATATAATTTGTCATTCCTCCTATAACTCTTGTTTCCATGTATTAATTAATGACAGAACAAATCATATTGCAAAGCTATGCAAAATATTAATACTATTTCGTATTATTTTATTAAATTATGATATAATTTAATATATGAAAAAGACTAATGAATCAAATAATCAACATGTTCTACCAAGAGATGGTAATTGGGCTGTAAAAAAAGCTGGTGCATCCAGGGACACAAAAGTATTTGAAAAACAATCAAAAGCAATAGATTTTGCAACAAAAATAGCTAAGAATAATAAATCAGAATTATTTATTCATTCACGTGATGGACGTATTCGTGAAAGAAATACATATGGACATGATGATTTTCCTCCTAAGGGTTAATTTTTATGAATGAAGCAATTACTCTTTGGATAGATGAATCCACAGAAATAAAAATAAATAATGACGAATACAATCTTATCGGCTATTTAATTACTGATTCATATTTAGATGAATTAAATTTTCTTGCCGATCTTAAAAAAGTAAGAAATATTGAACCAAAATGTTGGACTACTATTCACGGTTCTAAAATAACGAACTGTAAAGATAGAGAAATGATTCTACTTGATAGATGGTTAGATATATTTAATAAAAATAGCAGTGTTTATTTCCACTGTTTTTTTTATAAAAAAAATACAAAATATATATCAAAAAGTAAAAATTATGAACATTATTTTGCAAAACAAAGTATTTTTTCATTAGCTCAAAAAATGAAAATAGATGGAGAAAATATTAATAAAATATTTAATAAAACAAAGACACTGACTATACTTTTTGATCGAAGAAGGGCTCATTCTGCTAATATTATTAATAAAGAAAATGAAAAAGAAATTGAAAGAATTAATGAGTTAGAAGATGTTTATAGAGATGAAATAGCTGAACAAATTAAAAAAATAACAGGAAAAGATTGTAAAACAAAAAATTTTACCATTCGTTTTTCTTTTGTATCGTCTGAGTGTTTTGATGGAATGCAATTTACTGATGGTTTACTATATTTAGTTAGAAAAAAGATTGAACAAGAAGTTAATAATAAAGAAAATGATTTTACAAAATTATTTGATAAATATTTTTTAGATAAATATGATTTACACACAAAAAAATTAGGTTTTAAAAAAATTTATGAATTTTCAACAAAATTTAATTTTTTTGAGTCTAATTCAATATAATTTTATTCGTTGACAACTAGCCTTAGCAAAAGTTAGATACTGCGATACTATGTAGACGAATAACTTCAAAAGAGTTATTATGTTCAATGACAATTTAATATTTGAGTAATCTAAACTAGTGAGTAATCACTGGCATGATGAATAAGTCCTATCGAGCATAAAGAACCCAACATGTGGTTTGCTTGATAGGCTGTATCGGGAAACTGGTACGAGTGACCTCGGTCACTACCCGTGTTGGGCTTTTTGTTACCCTAACACGGAGTTTATTAGCTAAGTCCTATCAAGTAATATGAGTAATGAAAATAAAATTAGAAAAGAAATTTCTAAGTATTGGTCAAAAATTAGAAATATAAAATGGAATACAAAAAATAAAATCGTATTTTGTATTACCTTAATTATTATTGGTTATATAATACTTTATTATTTTGGAAGTGATTTGTTCTTTATGTTATCTATTTGGATTAGCATTGGGGTAATTTTTATTCCACTATTTATTAGAAAAATAAAGGAAGGTTCAAAAAATAATCAAAATATACCAGTAGAAAAAAATAACGATAATAAAAATGGACAACTTATTTGTCCTAAATGTGGATCAAATAATATTTTTATTTCTAAGAGAGGTTTTAATGCAAGTGATGCTTGTTGTGGAGCATTATTAGTTGGCCCATTAGGTTTATTGTGCGGACAAAGTGGTGCTAATCAAATAGAAAAAAACTGTTTAAACTGTGGTAAAAAATTCTAATGACAAATTTTAGAAAGATAACTTTTGGTTGTCATGGTATGACAGAAAGATGTTTTTCTTTTAGAGGGAAACCAATGCCTTTTTGTTCAAGATGTTTAGGTTGTAGCATTGGACACATAATCTCTTTTTTATTATTTATATTTAATATATTACCTTCTTTTTTCTTTGCTGTTATATTAATAATTCCCTTAGGTATAGACTGGTCAATTCAGAGATTTTTTCTAATTATGTCTAACAATAACAGAAGATTAATTACTGGTGTATTAGGAGGATTGGGCGTTGGTATAATAATTTGGAAACTAGTTAGACTATTACTTGTTTTATTATTAGAATATTAAATATATGCTTAAAAATATTTCATTATCTGTAGTAGGAATAATATTTTTTATTATGATTTTAACTTCTTTTAATTCTGATAAAGAAGTTAAAACTATACCTAAAAATAATATTAGTCGGGATAAAATAGAAGTCTTATCTACTACCACAGAAAAAATAATAGAATCTAAAACACCCGTTTCTAAAAAAATTCTTTACTCAGTTGTTAAGATTATAGACGGAGATACTATAGACGTTTTAATCAATGATAAGGTAGAAAGACTTAGGTTAATTGGTATAAATACTCCAGAAACCGTTGACCCGAGAAAACCTGTTGAATGTTTTGGTAAAGAAGCTTCGAATAAAGCCAGGGAGATTTTAACTGATAAAAAGGTATTTTTAGAAAGTGATACTTCACAAGGAGATTTAGATAAATATAATAGATTACTAAGATACGTTTTTCTCGAGGATGGAACTAATTTTAATTTATTAATGATTAAGGAAGGATATGCTTACGAATATACATATCAAACCCCATATAAATATCAGTTAGAATTTAAGAATGCACAAAAAGAAGCCACTTCAAATAAAGTAGGTCTTTGGGGTGATGTTTGTCAAATATCAGGTACTGTTTCTGTACCAACAACACAAGTAAATTATACAAATAATGGAACATGTACTATAAAAGGAAATATAAGTTCAACTAAAGAAAAAATATATCACATTATTGGTTGTGGTTCATATGATAAAACTACCATAGATGAAACTAAGGGTGAAAAATGGTTTTGTACTGAACAAGAAGCGATAGATGCTGGCTGGCGTAAAGCTTTAAATTGTAATTAAACGAAGCCAACAAAAACTGGTGGATTTTCTATAATTTCTAGTATGACAATTGAAAAAGCATCTGCTAAATCATCATGTTTTTCAACTCCGAAATGAACCATTTGTTCTATTAATTCTTCTGCTCCTTCTTTCGGAAAAACAATTTTCCTGTTTTTAATTAAATCTGCAGTCAAAACTAATCTACTTCTTTTATCTCCTCGTGGTCTTACTGTACCAACATTATACAAACCATCATTTTCTAATTGTTGCGGTAATGCTTTTTGGTATCCAAAATCTTCTATAATTAATTTAGGATAACCATCACCCTTATCGTAATAAGTTTTATGTATAACCTTACATAAATCAACTGTTTGAGGGAAACTTGCTCTTTGATTAATAATTTTAGGTAATACATATATTTTCATTTCTGAACCAGTACCAAAAATCATAACAGGCACCATTGCAGTACAATCTGCCGATTCTTTTTCTGATATTGCTAAATCTACACCAATCTTTATTCCATAACATGTACGATAACTCGTCTTTCTGTTTTCTTTTGAACTATTAGTTGTATTAGGAAAGTAACAATCTCTATTAAAATCATAACGACGATTAATAAGTTTATTACTTTCTTCAAAATTTGGTGGTAAATCATCATAATATTGAATCCATTCACGATGTATTGGTTGTTCTAGATCGGATATTATTTTGAGGAGATATTCTCTCTGCCAAGCTGATTCATTACCTGCTTTTCTTTTTTCATTTTCTACGTCTTCCATATTTAGATATTTTCCTGGCCACAATATCTCACCATCTTTAATCAAAGGATACTCTTTAAAAACACCATCTATTCTTTTACTTTCGATGTCTTCTTTTATTCTCATAAGTAAAGAATCTTCATGTAAAAGATTTCCAACTATTATCAGTCTAGTATTTCTGTCACCAGCTGGTATTACTTCACTTGTTAACCACTGATAAGTTTTATTTCTTCCTTCTCTGGTTTTAGTAGAAGCTATATCTTCTACGTCGTCACAGATTATAAGATCTGGACGATATTGATTATGCCTCAAACCTCTAACACTTTGTTCGCTTGAAGCAACAGTAATACGAGCATTAGAATCTGAAAATACAATTGACGAAGCACCCCATTCATCTGATTCCTCTTTAAAAGGACCAAGGTCATTTTTAAGTAAAGTATTATTTTCTAATTCTCTCCTTAAATTCATCATGTGTTGTTTTGCCTGACTTTGAGTCTGACAGAGAATCAAAACAAACTTCTTTTGTTGTTCACCTAGTATTGCCCAGATTGGATATGAAGTAGTGATAATTGTTGATTTACCACAACCTCTAAAAGCTACAATAAACAAGTTCTTTGTAGGATCATTTTCTGTTAAATAAAATATCTCATTTTGAAATGGAGCAGTTTGATATTTTATATAATGAGCAAAATAAAAGTGAAAAAAGTGCCTATGACTTTTTTTAGTTATTGTCGTTCTAACTTTTCTATCTTTAACCATTATCTGAAATAAATCTTCAGATAAAATATTATTTTTATTGTATTCCATTTTCTTTATTTATTTGAATACTTTCTATTTTTATAATCGATCCGAGCTCAAGAGCTTTTCTGACAATTTCTTCTTGCTCGGGAGTTAACTTTTCATCTACTACTTTTGTAGTAATTTCTACCTTATCTCTAAACTTAGGATTTCTATGTCTAAGCCAAAAAGCTAAAGCAGGCCAACTTTTTTCTTTAATCATATTCAAAAGCTGACCCTCACTTATATCATTTATAAAAGCTTCGCCCTCAGCCATAGCTAAATCCATTTCCTCTGCAAATTTCTTATCCTCGTTTCTCCATCTATATACACTGTTTCTTGATACAGCAACTTTTTCGCAACCTATCTGCACTATAGGTACTTTTTTTAAAGCTTCTAGGAATTTATCCTTTACTCTATTTTTCTTCATAAATGTTTCTGATTAATTTAGCTTTATTACCCGACTCATTTTCGTAGTGATTGATAATAAGCTGACAAAATACTGGCTCAAGCTCACAAACGTAGGCAACTCTCTTTAATTGCTCACAAGCAATCAAAATACTGCCTGATCCTGCCGTAAGGTCTAGAACTATATCTCCAACTCGAGTACATCTCTTAAGG
>Ga0172381_10005024_pt1 | contig 13517 bp, 13 predicted proteins | sample Leawel6488metaG_FD_119754 | JGI IMG/M metagenome (GOLD analysis project Ga0172381, IMG submission 119754) | Leachate microbial communities from a municipal landfill in Southern Ontario, Canada - Leachate well 64-88 metaG | ecosystem: Engineered > Solid waste > Landfill > Unclassified | place... | reverse complement strand
TCATTTTTGTCATACTTTAACAACACTATACCAAATCGAGGCATCCTTTTCATCCATAAGTTTACATCAGAATACATTTCACGATGTAAGTCAAAATTTTCACCATTATCACTCATTTCTAATTCTTTAAGACTACACATTTCATAGAAAAAAAATTGTGTCTTTTCCTCATCAATAGTATAAAATTTCGGCCAAACTTTTTCCCAAACCAACATTCCTGTCTTCCCCACCCAGACAATAATCCCTCCTGATGTATTGTCCAAATCATTACCAAAAACTTTGTCTTCCATTTGTTCAATTCGTTCGTCTTTTTCTTTATATTTATTAACCGCCTCACGTAACAAAAAACGCTGTTTACCACCCAAATCATAAATCAACAAAAATATTGTCAAGATAAACAACCATAAATAACATCTCCGAATCACACCTCAATTCAAACACAAATTTTAGCCAACAGCAATTACCAGGGTTTAACCAATAATTCATTTGGAGACCACTCACGATTAGAATAGTCCGGATCGCCTTTATTGGTTAAAGCTATCAACAATCTACCTTCTAGTTCTTTTGGAACCTTATTAGTATTAGCCCATTCCTTCAAAAGCTTTTTATTCTCCTCAGGCTCATAATACATCACATCCATTATTACATTCTCACCCCTCTTTGGTATATAACCAGATACAGAAGATACATTTACCATAACCGGCATGGTATATGCCATATCTCTGCAATACATAGCCCTTTTTTCAGAAACGTGATGATGGAAATCAGGACTCAAATAGTAAAACAAAAAACTTGTAGTTTCATCTGATGAATTATAAATTGCAAAAACATCTATATCTAATTTCTGCCATAAACCGTAATCAGGATCCGCAGCAACTTCAAAACTACCAACACGTTTTATAGGTTTTCTTTCTGGGTCAGACCACATCTTATACCACTCATCTTTTGTCTCGAGATCAGAACCAGCAATAAAAACCAATGAATCCTTATAAATTGCAACTTTGCCATTTTTATAAACTTTGTCGGAAAAATCAGATGATCTTTGTCTTACTAATTCCAAAATAACCCCTTCTTTCAAATCTCTTGCAGTCGCTAACTTACATGGATTTTCCCAATTGGTTAAGTTCACCCCTTCAAATTTTTTCAATTTTTGCGCCATTTCTTCGCTAATATAATATTGCCACTCGCCATCATTATCCAAGTATTGTTCTGCCACTCCCTCCACTTTTCTGGTAAAAACTCCCTGGCCATCAATTTCCACACAACCCAGCTCGTAACCTTCTCCGCCAGCGGTCAAATCTACAACATTTACTTTTTTACTTGGATCTTCCAAACTATTTTTACTAAAAGTATAGGGTTTCATTTCTCCATTTTCATCCCGAACTAAAAATGACGGAGAAAAACCCGTAATACCGTCTTTATTAGTATCATTACTAAAATACAATCGTAATCCGGCTAGTTCTTCAATCCGAAATTTTGGATCTCGTTCATTAACCTTTCCATTAATCATTCGATCAAGTCCTCCCAAAAAAGTTACTATTGTCTCTTTTCCTTCATCACTATTAACTGTCTCCGAATTCTTAAAATTATTTTGATCCTCGGTAGTAAATATTGGCACTTCTGTCGGAAACTCCGTTTCCATTTGTACCAATCCGGCAGCTTCCATCGCTTCTGCCCCCGGAACCATTAAACTGGATACATCCATGTTTTTTGAATCTACTGCCTGAACTGATTCATGATTAACTAATGAATATCCCAACGCTCCCGCTCCCGCGATCAAACTAGCAATCCCTATTCTGGAAAATTTCTTTCCAAAAAAACTATTTTCTTTATTTTCTGTCATATATTATAACCTATAGTATTAAGCCAATTCTATCAATTTCCACTAAAATGTCAATAGTCGGAATAACCCATAACATAATACACAACCATTACACATCTCACTCAACCTAACTTATGAATAAATTAATTCCTCAATTTACTAACTGGAATATAAGGTGAAAAAATGTGAAGTTATTAAGGGAGAACTTTTTGCATCAAATGAACGTTCACTATTTTTTTTCCAACTGGCGCGGGTGATGTTTCCCATATTGCAAAACCACGACTGATAAAAAAATTAGTTTCTTTAAAATTATTTTCGCAAACTTCAATAAATATTTCTTTTATATTAAGATATTCCTGAGTTAATTTATCTAAAAACCGCCCCCTTAGTTTATCTTCAAATTCATTCGACAATATATCAATTGAAACAATTATTGAATCTTCATCATCAAAATACTTGGCCGTTGCCAACCCAATAATATTCTTGTTTTTATCAAGTGCGATAAACATCTTTCCGACAAAATTTTTATACCACCCTTCGTTCTTATACTCATTAACCAACTCATTTATATCTTCTACAGGGACAAAATCTTTATATTCATTTCGGATAAACTCGACATAAAACTCGTCCAGTCTAACAGTATCTTCCTTCATCACCGGTCTAATTAAAATATCCATGCATTGATTATATTGTTTACTAATGTTCATCTCAAATAAATAAAAGCCGCTAAAGTGCATTTAACTAATTGACTCAAACTGGAAATTTATTCATACATTTATTTATCTTCACAAAATTATCAAACACGGGTGATTGGTAAACCCTTGTGTAGACATGAAAAAAGTGAGATGGATAGTATACAAATTTGTTAATTACTTGAGTACATAGACAATAATCGATTAATTTTTTTCCCATCAAACTTTAATTCTAAAATATCTTTTTCAGATAAAGAATATTTATTTTGTAATTCAATCCAAAGATCAAGCAAACGTTTGTAAATATCAGTCATCTCATATGCATATTTCCCAATAAACATCTTTCCATAATCAATATCATCTAAGTTTGAATCGTTTTCAGGAAAATATTTTTCGAACATGTAGTTATAAAATAAAAAAGTCTCTTTAAAATTTTTCTTCTCAATCAAAAAAATTGAACATTCAATTAATATTTTGAACGACTCAACCATCTCCATAAAATTGATATTTCCAAAATCACAATCAAAATTTTCTTTTATCCACATTTTTATAAAATTCCTATTAGAACAAATGAATAACAAATTTCATAAATTTATTACTAAATGGAGCAGTACTGGAACTTATGGGTTTCACTCCAACTACTTTAGTGATAATCGAACTATCGCTATAAACTTCTTTTAAATCAATTACTTTACTCTTTATTATTCCTAAGTTAACTAAACTGTCAACTAATTTATTTCGATAAATTTCTGACTTATTATTTTTTGTCACTGTCAGCCATTATATCAACTTAGTGAGTAGCAATGAGACCGTTTAATTCCAGACCCCCATGCTCCGCCAAAGGGTCAAAGTTCCGCGGCAATTAGCCCAAGCCCAGCAGCTACTGAAGTGAGCTCGGTTGTGTTTTCGACTTTAGAAAAACGAGTTTTTAAAATATTATCTACAAATTGATTTTTAGATGAACCACCTACCTTTAGGGCTATATCAATTTTTTCTTCCTTAACACCCGCTAAAAGGAGACACTCACTAATACATGACTGTATTTCTTCTGTTCGTGATCTTATTGCTTCGTTAAATAAAACTCTATTAAGTGGTATATTTACACGAAGTGTTTCTGAATTAAAATTAATATTAGTGTTTTCTTTATTAGAGAGGGCAATCTTTGCTGTTTCAACACTTTGTAATACCAATGGAACTTGTTGATATTGAATTAGGTTTAGTAATCGTTCAACAGCGTCTTTATCAGAACAGTTTTTATCTGCCCGAATTTGTCTCAAATCGTTAAGTACATTGGAATTATTTAATCGGGAATAAAGATGCCATTCAGTTAGATCATTAAAAATGTGATATGGCATATTCGACCGATTTGGACCAAAAGTAGCTTGGGAACCGAAATATTGTAATAATTGTCTACGAAAAACATCTTTGTCTAAATCAGTTCCGCCCAAAGATACACCATATGAAGAAATAATTTTGTCTGACATTTTTTCTTTATTTCCCAATTTTAATACACAGGTATCAAGAGTTCCTCCACCAAAGTCAAACACAAATACCATACTTTTTTTATCTTTCATTTGAAAACGTTCATAGTTTATGGCTGCAGCTACCGGTTCAAATACAAAATGAATCTCATTAAATCCAGCAAGTCTGACTGCAGCTTCAAGTCTATTTTGAGCTAAGTTATCTTCAGATAAATTATCGGAGAATTTAACCGGACGTCCCAAAACTACACGCTTATTAACATTACCGTACTTTGATGCATGAATAAGAACATCCTTGATAATATAAGAAGTAATTTCTTCAGTTTCGAAAAATTTAACTGGATAACGCCCATTATCCATCTTAAGAGCTTTTAAACCTATTCCTTCATAGTTGGTTATTGGCAGAGCTTGCTTAATTGAGGGAATATAATGAAAAGGTTCTTTTCTCGGATCTGCATTCATATAATCGCTAATTGCTTTATATCCAACTGAATTGTAACCATCTTGTCTTAAAAACACTCCTGACGGTTGTGTATTTAAGTCCCGCTGAAGGGGAAAAAGAAAAATTCTCCCGTTTTCCCCGAGTGTAGACGCTGAGGTATTACTAGTGCCAAAATCAATACCCAATTTCTGCTCTTTCATTAACAAATTATATCAAAATATACCAAAAATTACCTTAATATTTCATGTTCAAACCATTTCTCTTGAAACGCAACTATTTTTTCAATTTCTTCATCAGTTATTGTTTGTCCTATTGGTACCACCACTAACTTATCATCATCATCTTTAAGGCGGTGAATAATCGCTATTACCTGACCATGAAATGTTTCTACGGGGGTGTTTACTTTAAGTAAATATGCATCCAATTCCTCTCCGTCCGGAGCTAATACCCCTTTTATATATCCATAATTGCACTCATAGATGAAATTCCATTTTGGATGAGAGCTACCAATAGCCCTATCAATTACAACATCTACTTCTTTTCCAAGGTACTGTTTTGTTAGTTTTAATGAAATTGAATCTGTCATGTTTTTATTATATAACACCTTGGAACCATTTTATTTTTGTCTATATTCACTTATAATTTTTCTAAGCATTTTAGTCGTACTTATGTGCTGAAGGCGAGCTTGTTTATTCAAAAACGTAAGTTCATTATTGGTGAGCACAAGATTAAAACGGACTTTTATCTTTTTTATGGCATTTTCTATTAAACCCGGTAAGACTTTCTTTAGTTCAATGAAAGAATTGTAATGAAAGGTCTGTACTTTTTTTGAATCAATTCCCCTGATTACCACAGAAGGATTAGTTTTTTTATTCTCAGTGTAAATAATAATTACTGGTTTTTTTTGATAATATGCATGATAGATTTGATACCCTACTCCTCCACTAGGATAAGAAATATCTGCGATAAAAATATCGGATCTATCGATTTTTTCAAAAACTTGATTATAGATGTCCTCATACGTCAAATCCTCGCCTATGATTTTATCTGTAGTTTCACTAAAAATAGTTTGATCTACTTGATAACCTAGATCTGTTATAAGCTCAATCACTCGACGATAATATTCTTTGGTTAGATCATCAACATCACTAGAAGCAGAAAAATATATTTCCATACATTAACTATTATATCCTTTTATTTTTAATAGCCAAGAATTCTAATCCTAAATCATTGTAAATTTTACTAACTTTGATTTGAATTTTATTAATAAAGGGAAGGTTTTTTTGATAAAAGTCGTCGACAAATTTAGTTAAATTTTTTAACTCTTCATCATGTTTAATTTTATTGTAGAGAAAAAATGCTAACTGAATGTCCAGATCTTTCAACTGTTGACAGTAAAAATGCAATTTTTTCATCTGAAAGTATGGAATATTTTTTGGTGCAGATATGGGGTCAATAGTCATTTCATAAAGCGCATTTTGTTTCTTTGCCCAATATGATAAAACTTGGGCAAAAAGTCTCGCTTTAATATCTCTTATTTGATAAATATTATTTACTCCTTCTTTGTCAATAAAACCTACTTTTTCCTTGATCTTTTGCGTTATTCTAGTGCCATCTGCTGCAAATAATTTGGTTGATATACCCTTTGTAATTGCCCACCGTGTGGCAATCAAACCATCCAATTCCTGTTTAATTTCATCCAAAATAATAAAAGGATCAAACATTATGAAGCCCATCTGTACGAAAATTCCATATTTTTGCAAGATTTTTATTGCTTCTAGATTTTGTTTGACAGTTGTGCCCTTACTAAAATCATTTAGTTTCCTTTGAACAAAAGATTCAACTCCTAAACTTACAGCAAATAAACCCGCCTTTTTTAATAAAGAAATAACTTCATCATCAACATCATTTACACGTAGGGAAATGCGAAAACGAATTTTTATTCCTGATTTAATAATAAGTTTAGCTATTTTTTTCTCACGCTCTTTATTGCCATAACCAAAAAAATTATCATCAATAAACTTAATCATATTTTCGCCTATTTTTACCAGATTAATCAATTCAGATACAATACTTTCAGGACTACGACCACGCCAACGTTTGTTGGAAGAATATTTTTGAAAACAAGCAACCGAGCAAAAAGAACAATCACCATAGCAACCACGACTACCCATTACATGTGAAGGAGTTTTCCATGATTTAACCAGTGAAAAATTATCACGAGCAGGCAATGGCAATACATCTAAATTATTAATTCCATGTAGAGAGTTCTCTTTTAAAATTTTGTTATTGGAAATATATACGGCTCCAGGAATACCTTTAAGACAAAGAGAGTTTAAATATTGTTGAAATGAAAAATCAGATTCACCGGAGAGAACACCATCAACTGATGATATTTCATAAACAATACGCTCAGCTTCAAAAGATGCATAAATTCCTCCTAATATAATCTTTCCAATATATCCTTTTTGTCTTAGTCTATCGCAAATTGCATAAGTATTTTTGAAAGAATCCATTGATGGTCCAAAACCAATAACTGTTGGAGAAATTGATAATACTTTATTTACAATATTATTTAATGATTTTCTCTCCATCCACGCATCAATAATGGTAACTTGATGTCCGGAAATTCGAGATTCAGCAGCTAAATACTCTAAACCTAAATTTTCTTCAGGGGTACGATTTGTTTGTGTGGGAGGGCTAATAAAAACAATTTTTTGATTCATTACTTTTGTACTTTAAAGATACCTGTGCATAGGTATCCCATATGAACTAAAGATTCATCACTGTGTGAAATCTTAGTCCGTGGAACTAGTACTAAATTTTCTGCAGGACAGTAAGGATCTTTCTGAAATAAGCTTTTTAATTTACCTTCTGAAAGATGTAAATTATGAAGATATGAACGAGATGCACATCCAGCTTTGCACACCGAAATTTGAACACAATTACTACAACCCTCAATCATCTCTGGATGAGCTTTTCGCCGGCGAAAAACCTGAAAAGGTACTGATTCCAAAATATCTTTAATAGGGTCTGTAGCCAAATTTCCAGTTTTGTAGTCATGCAAATAGACACAAGGTGAAATCGGAATTTTACCATCGGGAGTAATTGAATGAATTCTAAAAGAATTAGTACCGCAGGGACAACCTGAAACCTGTTCTGATTTAATACCAGCCGAAGCTGCCCAAGCAGGATCACTTAGATCAATTGGTGTACAACGGTCGAGAATAGTTCGTAAACCTTCGTAATATTGTTGTGGAGAAAGAATTTCAGCCATATGTTTTAGTTCAGTTGGTTTAAGGGGATTTACTCTAAAATTAGAATCCGTACGAAGACAAAGATCAATCATTCTATTAATTCGATCTTCGGTAAAATTCCATTTCATTCCGCACATAATAATCGAATGAGGAATATTATGATTACGACAAATTTGAATAGCTTGATTGGCTAAATTGTAAATTCCTTTAAACCCCCTATTATTGTCATGTTCTTCTTGATATGGAGAATCTAAACTTATATCAATATCATTGATTAACCTAATGTGATTTGGATATATTTGCTGAAGAACGTTAAGGGTTGGGCCAGCAGTAGTAATACCGACTTTTATATCATTTTTATTAAGTTCTTCCAATATATGTGGTAAAAGTGATTTTTTTGGATTAAGTCCATTTGTGTATATGGGTTCATTACCCCCCAAATTGACAGTTTCTACGCCCAAAATCTTAAGTTGTTTTATAATCCGATTAATTAGGGGAACATTTAAATTCATTCCCTTCTCTCGGGCGCTTCGTGAATAACATTGGGTGCAATTTAAAGGACAATCATTACCCAAAGACCAACCGACGTTTCGAAAATTAACTGGCTCTAAAGTAATCTCGGGGTATTCATCGGAGACTATTTGTTTAGAATAGTAGAGGTGGCTTAAATCAGTTTTTTCTTGGTGCATATTTTTTATTATTTTCAATAATTTTTAACACTTGTTGATGTAGGTCGTCTACTTTATTTTCAAAACCGTTATTCAGATAATATATTCCTAAATTTGGAGAATTAACGTGGGTTAAGTGCGTTACGATTTGTTTATAGACTTCCCTTTCGGTTTTAAATTCAGAGATATTCTGTAAACTATATTTTGATTCATTATCCTGGCGTCGAAAACAAATCTCAGGGGATGCATCAATAAAAAAGAAAATTAGTTCGTAAAAACTCGATAATTGTAAACAACGAACAATATTATTTACGCAAGGTATATATTCTTTTCCTTTTGTTCGTGTTAAATATGCGGCTTGACTAATAGGGCTACGGTCAAAGACCGTCAGAGAATTTTTTCTTTGGTCGTATACTTTTTCAAAAGCATTATTACAAATATAACTTTGGTTTCCATTAGCACCTATAATTTCGACTCCTGAAGGAAAACCTCTTCTGGCTTCAATTCCAAAACTTGAAGCTGTTAATCTAGCAAGAGTTGTTTTTCCAGATCCTTGAGAACCTTCAAAAAATACAGCTCTATTATTTCTTGGGTATCTGCAATAATTATTATTAGTCCAACACAAATCACAAACACTTTCGTTCATTTATAATATATACACATTAACTGTGCAATTGTATGATAAATGACTTATAATTGTCAATATGGAACATTTAATTGATGGGCATTGTCACTATACCGGTTCATTAAGCGACAAATTTTTTCAATCCAAAAAAAATATTCCTAGAAATGTTTTACATCTAACAAGTAAAAGTGACTGGGTAGAAAACTATGAAAAATATTTTGAGATTTATAAAAAACGACAAGAACTATGCCGATATAGCATCCAAGAAATGGCGAAAGAGAGCTATCGGTTAGGAGCCATTGATATTGCTTCTGGTTACTTTCGGGAAGGAGTCGATCAATTTCAATTACGTATTGGTCCTAAATCTAGTATAGTTGAGACAAAAAATCGTCTTAATTCCATGAATAAGGGTTTCGAAACAGTAGAAAAAAAATATAAACTTAATAATTTTGCCAAAATTATATTAACCTTTATTCAGGATAAAAATGGATATTTTGTAAACTATTGTGATGAAGTGTTGGATTATATTTTTAAACAAATATACGATAAAAGAGATTTAACACAAAGGGTGATAGGTTTTGATTTTTCGGGACCAGAAAATTCTAGGAATTGGGTAGCAATTCAAGCCGTTATTAGAAAAATAAATAAATTTAATTACACCCTAAATACTAAAAAAGGAATTCGTTTAGAAACGATGGTTCACGCAGGAGAATTTGTTGATGCTGAAAAATATGAAGAAACAATTGAACAAATAAAAAATTTAATTAGTTTAAAAATAAATCGGATAAGTCATGGAACCATATTATGGATTCCAGCGGTATATATAAATAAGGAAGAAAAGGAAAAAATTGATATAAAGCAAATAGAAATGCTCAAACTTATTAGTAAAAATAAGATTATTTTGGAAATATGCCCGAGTGCTAACTTTTTAATTAGTCCATTAGAATCTATCAATCAAATTCCATTAGCTAAATTCAGTAATTTGGGAGTTAATTTTACTATTAACACAGATAGTAAAGGAATTTATAAAACAACACTAAAAAAAGAATATTCACTGTTAAGTAAATAAAAGGGTGTTTATACAATTCCCACGATTAATATTTTAAATCCCAAACTATTTTTATACTGTTTCTTTCTTCTCTTTTCTCTTCTTTCTTCATGTAATTAATGTACCAAGAGATTAACTAATTTAACACTTGGGAAAAGATAGGCCAAATGTAATTAAATTACCTCCACGAAATGTCCCTTAACTCATATTTTTTATTAAAATCTAATTAATTAACTAATATTGAGTTATTCAAAATATAACCTAATTTATTTTTTTTGCTAAAAATCCTCCTATTGATTTATATGTATTTAAACCTGCAAGAAATGGATATCCACCAAGTTCTTTATTAAATACTAAGTTTTTAATAGTACTAAGCCCTTTATAATTTTTATCTATTTGACCGTAAACTTGAAATATTGGCAAATTATTACTATTTTTTTTAGATTTTGAAAAATTTAAGGATTCAATTTTTTTAGCAATTTCAGAAGCAAGTGTGTCAGACTTATTATCTCTACCAAATTCTATTGAAATAGACTTGTTTGGAAAACAACCAATTAAAGCCGTTTTAGTCAGACTTTTAGGCATTATAACTAATACATCCATAGACAAAGCTTGAGCCACATATTCCGTTAATGGATTATGTTTAGCTACAATAGCCACTTTTCCTACTGACACTATTGAAGTATGAATATCAATAATTAAATCGGCCACAGAATTAGTTATTTCCTTTTTTATATCCTTAGCTATCTGACTTTCAACTGATTGTTTTTTTGAATTAAAACTCCTGTTCAAATCTTCTTCGATGAATTTTTTACGTTTGGCAATTGCTTCTGGGTGACCAACTCTAATTAAAATTTCATTTTTAAAATATTTTTTTATTCGTCCAATAATTTTTAATCCAAACAATTCATCGCCGTGTATGGCTGCTATAACAAATATTTTCATTTTATTACCTCATGGATTTGAATCAGGATTATATAAATTTATTTGAAGTATAACACCATAAACATTACTATCACCAACCGCTTCTTTGTCTAACCCATATTTTAAATGGCTCCGGCATTTCTGATTCAGGCGACTGAATTATCATTTTTTATTTTATCCTATATTGATTAATTTTATCAATAGAGATAGAATCCTTCATGTATTCAGAAACACTCAAAAAAGGTGAATCTATAGGAAATGTTGTTATTGAATCTGAGAATTTGTTTCGAGCCTATAATTTAGCTTCTCAAGCACATAAAGACCAATTTCGAAAATCAGGTGAGCCTTATTTTACCCATTGTGCCGAAGTTATGAGGATTCTTCACGATGAGTGGGGAATAACCGAAGAAAAATATTTGATTGCCACATTACTTCACGATACAGTTGAAGACACGGACATAACTCTTGATCTAATTAAAACTGAATTTGGCGATGCAGTGTCTGAATTAGTTGAAGGAGTTACTAAATTAAGTTACGGAACCGATAAAGATACCCTCTCAAAAGTTCTGGACAAATCCTACATCAATCCGGGAGTAGCAGTAATTAAACTGGCAGACAGACTCCATAACATGAGAACTCTCGAATTTATGAAACCGGAAAAGCAAATTGAAAAATCAACTGAAACATTAGATGTCTATGCTAGATTAGCCGAATCTTTAGGTATGTGGCAAGTAAAAATAGAATTGGAAGATCTTTGTTTTAAATATCTAGATCCCGAGGGATATAAACAAACCAAACAACAAATTGATGTTGACCCCAGATTGAACTCTTTATTCACCAGTCATATTGTAAGCAATATTGACCAGTTATTAATTGAAAACGGTTTTACTGGAAGAGTTGAGTCTAAAAACAACGGCTATTGGACTTTGAAAAAAAAACAACGCCAATTATCGATGCAGGGCAAATGTAGCCCCGATAGTTTTGGTGAAATTAATGATGTTACCAGTCTCAGGGTTAGGTTAGATTCGGTCGAAAATTGTTATAAGTTTTTGAAAATTATTCATGAAAACTTGGGAGAAATGGTTGATTATGAGCGATTTGATGAATTTATCGGTGCTAATAAACGGATAAATGGATATGAAGCAATTCAAACTACCATTAACTTTCCTCAAGGACCGGTAGAAATTGCACTTCTGACTAATGAAATGGAAGAATTTAATAATTGGGGTGTTGTTAGCTTAATTAAAAAAAACGAGCCGGATCTAAGGGATTACGTCTTGAAGTTGGTATTTACTCCATCGGGAAGCATTAAATTTATGAGTAAAGAGGGTACAGGTGTTGATTTTGCTGCCTCAATTAATCCTCGGGTATTAGCTGAAGCGATTGGTATAAGGGTGAATGGTTCTGAAAAGGACATATCAACCATTATTCCCAATGCCACCACAGTGGAGGTTATTATTGGTAATCCAAAGCGGGCGCCTCAGATGGGAATAGAGAACTTTTGTTTACCCCAAACTAGGAGAATTATCCAAGAACAAAGAAGACTAGAAAAAAGAGATATTCTGATTGAAAAGGGCAAAGAAATTATGGAGTCATTATTATCACCTCGTGGTTTACTTGATTTATCTGACCTAGGAGATGTGGTTAATCCAATTCTTTATAATTTTGGTTGTCAGGGATGTGATGACCTTCACTTTATGGTAGGAAATCATTCAATCAAGGTTGAAGAACTAAACAAAGAACTTGACTGGGCACATATAACTAAAGCCGAACTAAATTTAAGTACTCTACGATTAGTTGGTAATGACCAACCTGGAATACTAGTCAACGTTGTCGGAATAATTAATGATATGGGTAAAAATATTGTTCACATCGATCAGAAAAATACTGATAATGTTTTCCATCTAAGAATCATCGTTAAAGGGTTAACCATTGAGCAGGAAGTAAAATTAAGAGAAAGTTTGAAAATTGATTCTAAGTTTGAAAGTAGTGTCGTTGTCTAGAAACTATTTCTCTTTTTTATCATTTCTATTGTTTCCGATATTAGTAGGGGATAGATCTTTCGATATTGTTGTGGCAGAAATTGTCCCAAATCCCTCTCAAAAGTCTTTGGATCAACTTTATCTAAAATCTCCAAAAGTATTTTTTGGCTATATTCCACTGCCGGATAATATTTCATCTTTTCTACCACAAATTGCCAATTAATCGGCGTTTCCTGTTTTAATAAAAACCACAAATCAAACAAATCCCTCGGTTTATTTCTGGTAAACAGAGCCCTTATCTTTTCCGCCAAAATTTCTTGTTTCGAATAATGTTGAATCACCTACATCAATGAAATTGGATAGTTTGATATTGCCAAAAGACTGGTAGTTGTCTCCAAAGGTTTTTCCCGAAACGAAAAATCCAATTTAATTCTTAACACCTGGCTTAACAATTTATTAGGCACAAATTTCAAAGTATATCTCTTTCCCACTTCCTTATATTTTTTCTCCTCTTCCAAATTTACTTCAAAACCACTCTCTTTTTCTATTTCCGGAATAATTTTTCTTAAATAATCT
>Ga0172381_10005023_pt1 | contig 13520 bp, 10 predicted proteins | sample Leawel6488metaG_FD_119754 | JGI IMG/M metagenome (GOLD analysis project Ga0172381, IMG submission 119754) | Leachate microbial communities from a municipal landfill in Southern Ontario, Canada - Leachate well 64-88 metaG | ecosystem: Engineered > Solid waste > Landfill > Unclassified | place... | reverse complement strand
GTGTAAAATTATCAGGTGGACAAAGACAAAGAATTGCGATTGCAAGAGCTATTTTAAAAAATGCTCCAATTCTCATATTAGATGAAGCAACAAGTTCGCTTGATTCTCAGGTTGAAAAATATATCCAAGAAGGATTTTTAGAGTTAATGAAGAATAAGACGGCTATAGTAATTGCTCATAGACTATCTACCATAAAGCATTTAGACAGAATAATAGTATTAGATCAAGGAAAAATCGTTGAAGATGGAACTCATTCTAAACTTATAAATCAAAACGGGCTCTATGCAAGGTTGTGGAAGCATCAATCTGGAGATTTTATTGAATAAAAAGTATTATATATGATATTATAGTCATAATGGCTTATGATATTAAATGGGGGAGTGACTATAAAGGAGCAGGAGAATTTCTTGCCTCTTCGGTAATGAATAAACTAAAGAAAGGCAAAAAAGTTCTTCTTTTTCTTACAGGAGGTTCAAGTATAAAGGTTGGAATTTTTGCATCTCATATTTTTGAAGGAAATGATTATAATAATCTTGTCATCACTCTTACAGATGAAAGATATGGAAAAATTGGTCACAGTGAATCAAACTGGCAAGGACTTATTAATGAAGGTTTTAATCCTTCAAGAGCAAGATTATATCCAATACTAAACGGAAAAGGAATCAAAGAAACAGTGTATGATTTTAATAAATTTCTTAAAAGTGAAATTAATGAATCAGATTATAAAATTGGATTATTTGGTGTTGGTGTAGATGCTCATACTGCGGGGATACTACCTTATACCATAGGAGTTGATTCAAATGATTTTGCGGTTGGATACGACACAGAAAAATTCAGGAGGATAACAATCACCCAAAAAACTATTAGTATGTTGGACGAGGCGATTCTTTTTATGCATGGTAAGGAAAAATGGGAAGTATTAAACATACTAAAAAAAGAAAAAGTTGATCTTGATTTTACACCTGTTGTGCTTCTTAAGAATGTTCCAAAATTTACTATCTTTACTGACAAACAAAATATATGAAAATAGTAATATCTGGATTAGGTAAAATGGGAAAGCAAATAGCAAAAAAACTTCATGAAAACAATCATGATGTTTTTACTCATAATCGCTCTATTGAAGCCATAAACGAAATGAAAGATTTTGGCATAAATGGTTCACAAGATAAAAGTAGTGTTATTACTTTTTTTGGTAGTGATATGGTGATTTTATGGATAATGATTCCACAAGATGCACTTGATAATGAGATTAAGGAATGGATAAAAGTTTTGCCAAAAGGAAGTATTATCATTGATGGTGGAAATTCTGATTTTCGTATTACAAGAGACCGCGGTAAAAAATTGGCTTCACTTGGGTATTCATTTATTGACATAGGAACAAGTGGGGGGATATGGGGATATAAAAATGGTTTCTCAATGATGATAGGAGGAGAAAAAGAAGTTTTTCAAAAAATAGAACCTATCATTGAAGCTCTATCAAAACCAAATGGCGGATATCAATACTTTGGAGAATCAGGTTCAGGACATTTTGTAAAAATGGTTCATAATGCAATTGAATACGGAATGATGCAATCACTTGCTGAAGGATTTCATCTTTTGAAAGAAGGACCATATAAAATTGACCTTGCTTTGGCAGGGGATGTCTGGCAAAGCGGAAGTGTAATTGCTTCATGGCTTAATGGATTAATGGCAGAAGGCTTGAAGGAAAATCCAGAGCTCAAAGGAATTGAAGGGATAGTAGCCGAAAGTGGAGAAGCAAAGTGGGCATTGGAGACAGCAAAGGAATACAACATCCCTATGCCTTCTATTTCATCTTCTTTTGATGTTAGAATCAAATCACAAAGTGGAAGAGTAAATTTTGCGACAAAATTGCTAGCCCTGACTCGTAATGCTTTTGGTGGACATAAGATAAATAATAAATGAAAAAAGATGAACCGACGATATTAGTTATATTTGGTATTTCAGGTGATTTGGCTGGAAGATATTTGTTACCTGCAATCGGACAAATAGCAAAAGCAAAAATGCTACCTAAGTATTTTAAAATAATAGGTATAACTCGCAACCTATCATTTAACACAGAAAAAGTTTTCAAAAATACTAGTAATAAAAAGGTAGTTCAAAAAGTGACTTCTTTTTTTGAGATGGATGTAAATGATAAAAATGAATATGAGAAATTGGACAATCTAATAAAAAAAGAAGAAGAGAAATTTGGACAACCAGCCCAAAAACTTTTTTACCTATCTATTCCACCAAAAGCCTGTGCCCCAATAATACAGATGCTCGGTTTCTCTGGTATTGCAAAAAGAAAAGATGTTAAACTTTTATTAGAAAAACCTTTTGGAAATGATCTAAAAAGTGCAGAGGAATTGGTGAAATTAACAAAAAGGTATTTTGATGAAGATAAAGTTTACCGTATTGATCATTATTTAGCCAAAGAGTCTGTTCAAAACATTATTACTTTTCGTAATGGAAATCCTATTTTTAGAAAAACATGGAATAATAAATTTATTGAAAGAATAGATATTATTGCTAGTGAAAATATAGATATAGAAGGAAGAGCAAACTTTTACGAACAGACAGGAGCATTAAGGGACTATGTTCAGAGTCATTTACTTCAGTTGACTGCTCTCACTCTAATGAATTTGCCAGATAATTGTGCAATAAATAACATTCCAAAATTAAGATTAAACACACTTCAGAAATTAGGAATAACTTGTGATTTAGATAAGAATGATTGTGTAAAAAGAGCACAATATGATGGTTATGCAAAAGAGGTAAAGAATAAACATAGTCAAATTGAAACATTTGTTTCAATGAAATTGTATTCATCAGATAAGAATTGGAGAGGGGTTCCTATTTATGTAACAACAGGAAAAGCATTAAATAGAAAATTAACAGAAATTAAAATTAAATATAAAAAGTATTGTAATTTTGAATCAAATGAACTTGCAATTAGGATTCAACCTAATCCTGGAATTGAGTTTAGTGTTTGGCTAAAGAAACCAGGATATGAATGGGAGGTTTCTCCACACCTGCTTCATTTTGCATTCAAGGAGCATTATAAGAAACTTCCTGAAGCATATGAGCAGGTACTTTTTAGTGCTATTAATTCAGATAGAGATTTGTTTCCAAGCGGAAAAGAAATAATTGAGAGTTGGAGAATTCTTGATATAGTTCAAAAAGCATGGAAAGAAAAAAAATACAAATTAACAAAATATAAAAAAGGAACAAGACTTGAGAATATGATTCAATAATCAAATTTGAAATTTTATATTAAAAATGTATTATATAAAGATGAATAAAAAATACTTTTCTCCCAAAAATTTAGGTGAGGGATACACTTTTGATGATATATTACTAGTGCCTTCATATAGTGAAGTTCTTCCAAAAGAAACTGATATTAAAACATATCTTACAAAAAATATCTCTCTTTCAATTCCTCTTATGTCTGCTGCAATGGATACTGTCACTGAGTCTGCTATGGCGATATCAATGGCACAACTTGGGGGAATAGGGATAATTCATAAGAATATGTCTATTACCGAACAAGCACAAGAAGTCTTAAGGGTAAAAAGATATGAATCAGGAAAGATAAAGGATCCCATTACTCTTAATATAAAAGGAACAGTAGGTGATGCTCTTTTAATTCAAAGAAAGCACAATATCGGTGGTGTGCCTATTATTGATGAAAATGGTATTTTGAAAGGAATAATAACACATAGAGATTTAAGATTTGAACAAGACGAAAATACCCCTATTACAGAAGTAATGACAACTAAATTAATTACAGGTTCTCCAAGCACGAGTATCAAAGAGGCAAATGAAATTTTTAAGAAACATGGAATAGAAAAATTGCCTTTAATTGATAAAAAAGGTAAGTTGGTTGGCCTTATAACCTATCGTGACATGGCAAAAAGTAAGGCATATCCAGATGCGACAAAGGATAATCTTGGAAGATTAAGAGTTGGTGCTGGAGTAGGAACTTCTTTTGATACTCTTGAGAGAGTTAAAGCACTTGTTGATGCAGGGGTAGATGTGATTTGTGTTGATACTGCTCATGGTCATTCCAAAATGGTTATTGAAACAGTAAAAAAGATAAGAATGAAATATCCAAAACTTGATATAATTGGAGGAAATGTTGCAACTGGCGAAGCGGGAAAAGCTCTAATAAAAGCAGGAGTAAATGCAGTAAAGGTGGGAATTGGTCCAGGTTCAATTTGCACTACTAGGATAGTATCAGGAGTAGGAGTTCCTCAACTCTCTGCTATTCTTGATGTATATAGAGTCTGTGCCCCACTTGGAATACCTGTAATAGCAGATGGAGGAATAAAACAAAGTGGAGATTTGGTAAAAGCACTTGTTTTTGGTGCTAGTGTTGTAATGGCAGGAAGTGCATTTGCAGGCACTGATGAATCTCCTGGAGATACTATAATATCTAACGAGCAGAAATTCAAAAAATACAGAGGAATGGGCTCAATTGAAGCAATGAAAAATGGTTCAAGGGATAGGTATTTTCAACAGGACCAGTATGATAGTAACAAACTAGTCCCTGAAGGTGTTTCTGCTCATGTTCCTTACAAAGGTCCTATTTCTCATGTTGTTTATCAATACATTGGAGGATTAAGGGCAGGAATGGGATACTTGGGGGTAAAAAGTATTTCAGAAATGAAGAAGGCATCATTCTATAAAATATCAGGAGCAGGTCTAAAAGAAAGCCACATACATGATATTTTTTTGGTTTCTCCTACACCTAATTACAAAAAGGAATAATATGAAAAAAATTACACCTATTATTGGCTTGCAATGGGGAGATGAAGGTAAGGGAAAGGATGTTGCTTTACTCGCTAATACTTTAAAGGAGAATGATGTTATTGTCAGATTTCAAGGAGGAAACAATGCAGGACATACTATATATAAAAATAGAAAATGTTTTGTTTTTCACTTAATCCCATCTGGAGCATTTGGCAAAGCGCAACTTCATATGGGAGGAGGGATGGTTATAGATCCGTATTCATTAAAAAAAGAATCAGAGATGATTCCAAATTTTCAGGATTTTACCAAGAAACTTTCTGTGTCTCCACACTCAGTGCTTGTATTACCAACTCATTGTCTCATTGATACTGTATCAGAGAAAAATCTTGGCACTAAAAAAATTGGTTCTACAGGAAGAGGTATTGGTCCTTCATATACTGATTTTGTTTGGAGAAAGGCATTAAGAGTAGGTGATATCTTTTATTCAGATTTTAAAAGTAAATATGAAGTATTAAAAGAGGAGCATAGAAAAACACTTAATAAAAATTTTGATTATGATTTAAATACTCAAGAATTTAAAGAAAAAGAAGATAATTTTTTTGAGGGAATTGAGTTCTTAAAGAAAACTACTGTTAGAAATTCCAGTGAATTAATTGAGAGGGCTCTTTCTGAAGGTAGAGAGGTAGTAGTAGAAGGAGCACAAGGTACATTACTTGATGTGAGATTTGGTAATTATCCATTTGTTACATCTTCTCATACCATAGCAGGTGGTATTCCATCAGCACTTGGAATAAAGCCAGAACTTATCGGAGGTGCACTTGGTATTTTTAAAGCATATGTGACGAAAGTCGGTGAAGGACCTTTTCCGACAGAACTTGGTGGTAAAAAATCAAGTGTGTGGTGTAGAGATGTAAAAAGAGATGAAGAAAATGAAAAATATCCTAATCCTAATCCAAATAGTATTGATCAATTTGAGCAGGGTATTGCATTACGAAAAATGGGAAGTGAATTTGGGGCTACTACTGGAAGATTGAGAAGAACAGGGTGGCTTGATATTCCACTTCTTAAATATGCAATTAAAATAAATGGTGTTGATAAATTATCTCTTACCAAACTTGATGTGCTGTCTGGATTTAATGAGATAAAGGTATGTATTGCATATAGAATAAATGGAAAAGAAACAGAAGAAATTCCTTTTGATCTTTCTAGAGAAAAGATTGAACTAGTATATAAAAGTTTTCCAATATGGAAAGGAAGATTGTCTGATTATGAAAAGGAAGTATTGCCAAAAGAAGCACTTGAATATGTAAAATGGCTAGAAAAGACTCTAGGTGTACCTATTATCCACATAGGCACAGGTCCTTTAGAGCATCATCTTGTAAAAAGATTTTGGTGATTGAGAAAAAAAATCAAATGATGTAATATATCACTATGATTTCTCGTATATATATTACTCAAAAAACAGACGATAGTAGAAAAAAAATATACCTGAAATCTTTACGCGACCTTGAATTAAAAGGAAAAGTAGATTCAGTTTCCATCATAGATTCATATACTATTGATGGACACTTTTCTATTGAGCAAATTTCAAACATCGGTAAATTATTTACCAATCAAGTCTTAGAAGAATTTTCTATAAACAAAATTCATGTTCCAAAGTCAACAAATTATGTTATTGAAGTAGGTTTTCTTCCTGGAGTTACAGATAATGTTGGAAATACTGCAAAGGAAACTATTATTGACTATTTTAGTATAAATAAAAACAAAATAAATATTGCAGTATATAGTTCACGAGTTTTTTTAATTAAGGGTAAATTAAAAGCAAGTGATATTCAAAAAATCTCTCTCTCTCTTTATAATCCTCTTATAGAACGATCTTTTGTTTACAAAGGGATAGTTGTTTATAAAAACAAAGCATTACCACTTAAATTACCACAGGTTATCCTAGAAAAAAGAGAACCAGTTATAAAAATTGATTTGAATGTCTCCGATGAGGAACTTGTAAAAATTGGGAAGGAGGGAATTATGGATCCCACAGGAGTAAGGAGAGGACCTCTTGCTCTTACATTACCATATATGAAGGCTATACAAAAATACTTTCTTAATGAAGGAAGAAATCCGACTGATATAGAGATTGAATCCCTTGCTCAAACTTGGTCAGAACATTGTAAGCATACGATTTTTGCTGATTCTCTTGATGAGATAAAAGATGGACTTTATAAAACATATATAAAAGGTGCTACTAATTATATTAGGAAACAAAAGGGCTTAAATGATTTTTGTGTTTCTGTTTTTTCAGACAATTCAGGTGCAATTGAATTTGATGATGAATATCTCATTACTCACAAAGTAGAAACCCACAACAGTCCCTCTGCTCTTGACCCATTTGGAGGTTCTATTACTGGAATTGTAGGAGTAAACAGAGACACTATAGGCTTTGGACTTGGAGCAAAACCCATTGCAAATGTTTACGGTTTTTGTGTTGGAGATCCTAAAGACAAAAGAACACTCTATAGAAGTAGAGATAAGAAACAAAAAATGCTTTCTACAAAGCGAATTATTAATGGAGTGATAAAAGGGATAAATGTAGGAGGAAACTGTTCTGGTATTCCTACTCTTTCAGGTTTTATTAAATACGAGGATAGATATAGAGGAAAGCCACTTTTATTTGCAGGAACTGTTGGATTAATACCAAAAAAAATAAATAAAAAACCATCAGATGAAAAGAAAGCAAAAGTTGGAGATTATGTTGTAATGGTAGGGGGAAGAGTAGGAGCAGATGGAATACATGGTGCTACTTTTTCTTCAGTTACAATGGATTCTTCTTCTCCGGCGACAGCAGTTCAAATAGGAGATCCAATTACTCAAAAAAAACTTAGTGATGTGATTGTAAAGGAGGCTAGAAATATGGAACTCTATAACAGTATTACTGATAATGGGGCAGGTGGACTTTCTTGTTCTGTAGCAGAAATGGCAAAGGAATGTGGAGGAGTAATAGTTGATTTGAATAAAATCCCACTCAAATATCCTGGACTTACCCCATGGGAAATTTGGATATCAGAATCACAAGAGAGAATGACTCTTTCTGTTCCAAAAAGAAAATGGGAAGTTTTTAAAAAACTATTTGAGAGTAGAGGGGTAGAGGTAACAGTTATCGGAGAGTTTACAGATTCAGGAAGATGTATTGTGCATCATAATCAAAAAAAGATTATGGATATTTCTATGAACTTTCTTCATGATGGATTACCTAAAAAAGAATTAAAAACAAAAGAAGTAGTTTTTTCATACAAAAGCCCAGAATTACCTTCTGGAATTCAAAGAACAAGAGAATTTCTAGACTTGCTATCTCAGTTAAATATCGGAAGTTTTGCTTTTATATCTGAACAATATGACCATGAAGTCCAAGGTGGTTCAGTGCTTAAGCCACTTTCAGGAAGAGGAATAGTAAATACTGATTCACAGGTTTTTAGACCACTACTTAATTCAAAAAAATGTGTAGTTCTTTCTTCTTCATTGTATCCATTTTACGGAGACATAAGCACATATCATATGTCTGCCTGTGCTATTGATACTGCGGTAAGAAATGCAATTTGTGCAGGTGGTTCACTAGAGCATTTAGCGATACTTGATAATTTTTGCTGGTGTTCTTCAAATGAAGAAACAAAACTTTGGCAGTTAAAAGAATCTGTAAAGGCATGCTATGACTATGCTATCGGATATGGCACTCCGTTTATCTCAGGAAAGGATAGCATGTTTAATGATTTTCGTGGTTACGACCAGAAAGGTAATCAAATAAAAATATCTATACCTCCCACGCTTTTGATTTCGGCTATAGGGGTAATAAAGGATTATAATAAGGTTGTATCCCCTGAATTCAAGAAAGCAGGAGATATTATCTACCTTCTTGGGGAAACTAATAATGAGCTTGGAGCAAGTGAATACTTTAGAATGCTTTCAAAAAGAAACAAAAAGGAAGATGAAATTGGAAACAATGTGCCGAAGGTTGATTGGAAGAAAAATAAGAAAATATATTCTGCTCTTGAAGAATCTATCCAGGAAGAAATTATTTCTTCTGCAATTTCAATTGCAAGTGGAGGTATAGCTATTGCTTTAGCAAAATCATCTATAGGGGGAATGCTCGGATTTCGTATTTCACTAGAGGATATCAAAGGAGAAGCAGAAGACATTGATTCAATTTTATTTTCTGAAAGTCAGGGAAGAATTTTAACCTCGGTGCCAGAGAATAATACTAGAAAATTTGAAAAAATACTAAAGAGTTACAAAATTGCTTTTACCAAACTTGGTATGGTTGAAAAGAACAGCAATATAATTATCTTGGACAAGATGGGAAGAAAAGTAATTGACACGAAGGTAGAAAAACTTTATAAAACATATCATAATTTTTCTAATTCACAAAAATGAAAAAAATAAAAGAAAAAAAACAACCAAAAGTTTTAGTTTTATCAGGTTACGGACTTAATTGTGAAGAAGAAACAAAATTTGCTTTTGATAGCGTTGGAGGAAAAACTGATATTATTCACTTAAATGATTTGATTGCTATACCAAAAATTCTTTTTGATTATGATATTTTAGTTTTTCCAGGAGGTTTTTCTTATGGAGATGATATTGGAAGTGGAAAAGCATATGCCAATAAATTTAGAAATCATCTTAAGAAAGAGTTGGAAGAATTTCTTCAAAGAAATACTCTGATTATAGGAATATGTAATGGTTTCCAAGTATTAACAAACCTTGGTATATTAAAGGGTGCTCTATCGTATAATAAGAAAGGAAAATATATTGATAGATGGGTAGATCTAGAGATAAATGGAAAAAGTCCTTGGCTTCAAGGAATCAAAAAAATTTCATTGCCAATTGCTCATGGAGAAGGAAAATATGTGATTTCAAAAAAAGAATATGAAAAGATGAGAAGAAGCAAAGAGGTTGCTTTTGTTTATAAAAAAGGGGAAATATGTCAGTTTCAAAACCTTGAGCCAAATCCCAATGGTGCCTTATATGACATTGCTGGAGTTCTTGGGTATAATGGACGAGTATTAGGAATGATGCCACACCCTGAAAGGGCAATTTTTTTGCATCAATCTCCACTTTGGCAATATAAAAAAAGAGAATCAAAGGAAAATAAAACAAAGAGAAAAAAGAAAAAAGATATCAATGGAGAAGGTTTACAAATTATTATGAATGGTATTAATTATTTTAAATAATGAATGAAATTAAAGAAAAATGTGGAATAGTAGGAATCTATAGTAAGAATGCGGAAGTAGCTAGATTTACTTTTTTTGCCCTATTTGCCCTACAACATAGAGGACAAGAAGCAACAGGTATAACCACAAGTAATGGAAAGGAACTTTTTACACACAAAGGAGCAGGTTTGGTATCTAGTGTTTATACCGAAGAAGCTATTAATTCCCTAAAAGGGTCTATTTCTATAGGACATAATAGGTATTCTACCTCACAGGGTGGGGCAATGCTACATGCTCAACCTACAATTGATAAAGAAAAAACCTTTTCTTTGGCGCACAATGGTAATCTTCCTAGTGTCAAAGCACTTGAAAAATTTCTTGCAGAGAAGGGAGTATTAAAGGAAAACAGATCTGATTCCGAACTTATTTCTGATGCAATAGAGTATTTACTCAATAAAGGAAAATCTCTCCCTGAAGCAGTAGAGGAAGTATTTCCATTACTTACAGGAGCTTTTTCTCTTACAATGATGACAAGGGATACTCTTGTGGCAGTAAGGGATAGATTTGGTATGCGACCTCTTGCCCTTGGAGAATTAAAAGATGGATATGTGATTGCTTCAGAGACATGTGCAATAAAAACAATCGGTGCTACGGTGGTGAGAGAGGTAAAGGAAGGAGAAATGATAATAATTAATAGCACGGGCCTAAAATCAATTCAACTTGCTTCTCCTACACCAAAACATGATATTTTTGAATATGTATATTTTTCTCGTCCGGATAGTGTGCTTGGTGGAAAATTAATTTATGATGTAAGAAAAAATTTTGGTAAGACTCTTGGAAATGAATACAAACCAGATGTAGATATTATTGTTCCTGTGCCTGATACCGCTATACCTATATCTATTGGATATTCAGAAGTTACTAAAATACCAATAGAAATGGCACTAGTAAAAAATAGATATGTTCATAGAACATTTATTGAGCCAGATCAACAGTCTCGTAGAAATAGTGTTGCTCTCAAACTTGTCCCATTGCCAGAAGTTTTAAAAGGAAAAAGGGTTGCAGTAATTGATGATTCAATAGTAAGAGGGCATACTTCCAAGCGATTAGTGAAAACTCTTTTTGATGCTGGAGCAAAGGAAGTTCACTTACTAATTTCTTCTCCTCCTGTTCGTTTTCCTGATTTTTATGGTATTGATACTCCAAAACAAGATGAATTAATTGCTACATATAAATCAGTTGCAGAGATAAAAGATTTTCTTTCCGCAACCTCATTATATTTTCTCTCATTAGAGGGTCTCATAAAATCTATTGGACTCCCAGAAAAAAATCTTTGCACATCCTTTTTTACAGGAGATTATCCTATTGATATTCTTGAAAGAAAAAGCGAAGTAAATTATGAAATTTCAAAAGAGTAAACAAATTCATATTCTTAGATTAGCACTTTTTATATCAGGTGGAGGAACCACAATGAGTGCAATCATTGAAGCATGTAAGAGTGGAAAATTAAGGAAGGTTTTACCTGTTTTAGTTATAGCAAGTAATAAAGATGCAGGAGGAATTGAAAAAGCGAAGAAGCTTGGAATTTCTAATAGTGACATTGTTGTCATTAATCCTAAAGAATACAAGTGTAGAGAAGATTTTGGGAAGGCTATTCTTAAGGAATGTAAAAAAAGAAAGGTTAATTTTATTGGACAATACGGTTTTATGACCCTTACTCCTAGAAATGTAATAAAAAAATATAAAGGGCATATTGTAAATCAACATCCTGGTCCCCTTGATACAGGAAGGCCTGATTTTGGGGGAAAAGGAATGTTTGGTCTTCGTGTGCACAAAACAAGACTTGAATTTATTCGCAGAGTAAAAAGAGATTATTTTACTGAAGCAACTTGTCATATGGTTACTGAGGAATTTGATACAGGGGAAATAGTGAAAAGAAAAAAACTTATAATCACACCCAAGGATACAACTAGAGCACTACAAAAAAAATTGCTTCCAATAGAACATGAAATACAAATAGAAGCCTTAAAGGATTTTAGTGAAGGCATAGTAAAAATTTACAAAAGAAAAAATCCATTAGTAAAAAATGAGGAGGAAGAAAAAATACTAGAAAAATGTAAATTAATAGCTAAAAGAGCATATCCAAATGGATAATTCAACATATAACAATTCTAAAAAAGATATTCTAATAATAGGAGGTGGAGGAAGAGAACATGCAGTAGGATGGAAAATTTCTCAATCAAAAAGAGCTGGAAAACTTTTCTTTGCACCTGGAAATGCAGGAACAGAAGAAATAGGGGAGAATACTGATATTAAAGCGACAGATATTCCTTCACTTCTTAATTTTGCAATTAACAAAAAGATAGATATAACCCTTGCACTTCCAGATGATCCACTAGCATTAGGTATTGTTGATGAGTTTAGAAAAAATGGCCTCAGGATTTTTGGTCCAACAAAAAATTCTGCTAAACTTGAATCATCAAAAGCATTTGCTAAAAATTTTATGAAAAAATACAGTCTTCCGACTGCTAATTTTGAAGTATTTAATGATTTTGATAATGCGATAGGGTATGTTTCAGATCATTCTCTTCCAGTTGTTGTAAAAGTAAGTGGGCTTGCACTTGGTAAGGGTGTATTTATATGTAAAACAAAAAACGAAGCTATTACCGCAATAGAAGAAATAATGAAAAAAAACTCTTTTGGAGAAGCAGGAAAGGAGATAGTAATTGAGGAATTTCTAGAGGGACCTGAGATATCAATACATGTTTTCAGTGATGGAAAAAATTATTCTATTTTTCCCTCATCAGGAGATCATAAAAGAATAGGAGAAGAGGATTCTGGTCCAAATACTGGTGGAATGGGAACGATTGTTCCTCATCCACTTACAAATGAAATACTTTTAAAGAAAATAGAAGAAAGTATAATCATTCCTACATTGGAAGGAATGAAAAAGGAAGGTTCTCCATTTCAAGGAGTTCTTTACCCAGGACTAATTTTAACAAAGAATGGTCCGAAAATTCTTGAGTTTAATGCTCGTTTTGGAGACCCTGAGACTCAAAGTTACATGCGACTTCTAGAAACTGATCTACTTGATATAGTTGAAAGTTGTATTAGAGAAACTCTTAATACTATAAAAATAAAATGGAGACAGGAATCTGCCTGCACTATAGTATTAGCCTCAAAAGGATACCCAGCAGGATACGAAAAAGGGAAGGAAATTAATGGAATAGTCAAAGCAGAGGATAATACTTCTGTGAAAGTATTTCATGCAGGAACAAAAAAAGAAAACGAAAAAATTATTACAAATGGAGGAAGAGTGTTAGGAGTAAGTGCAGTAGGTAGAACTCTTAAGGAAGCTCTAGATATTGCATATGAAGCCATAAATAAAATATCGTTTGAGGGTATGCAATACAGAAAAGATATTGGAAAAAAGTATTTATAATGATATTATTGTAATATGAAAAAATCACCACAAGTAGCAATAATCATGGGTTCAGACTCAGATCTAGAAATTATGTCAGAAGCTGGAAAGGTATTTGATGATTTTGATTTGCCATATGAGATTACAGT
>Ga0172381_10005022_pt1 | contig 13522 bp, 22 predicted proteins | sample Leawel6488metaG_FD_119754 | JGI IMG/M metagenome (GOLD analysis project Ga0172381, IMG submission 119754) | Leachate microbial communities from a municipal landfill in Southern Ontario, Canada - Leachate well 64-88 metaG | ecosystem: Engineered > Solid waste > Landfill > Unclassified | place... | reverse complement strand
TAGTTAATTCTAATATATTAGTTGAACTTGACGGGAGTTATTGGCATGATAGAGATAATCAAAGGGTAAAAGATGATAATCATGATAATGAAGCTAGATTAAATGGTTATATTATTTTTAGGTTTTCAGATTTAATTATAAAAGAAACTAATGGAGGGTGTTTTCATGATATTAAAAGATATGTCTGACCAAGAGTTGTTGGATTATAAAAATTTATTATTGAATAAGATATCGAGATATCAGAATTTGCAGTTGACCAAAAAGGTGTGTCTTTAACTCAGCTTACGGTGCAATGGGAACACAATATTTCAGATTCTTTGACATTAGAATGGCTCTTGCTGTAACACAGGCAGGTAAATTGAGTATTCGATGGATTGAAGAAAAGGTAAATTCTTATTTAAATTCTGTTCTCAAAACAGAAAAGGATAGGATTATTGCATCAGACACAGATTCAATCTATGTAAATTTTTCTGATCTTATTGAAGAAAAATTTGGTAAAGAAGGATTTTTGAAGCAGAATGTTAATGAAATTATAAAATTCTTAGATGATTTTTGTGAATCTGATGTTCAACCAGTTATAAATGATGGATATGATGAACTGGCAAAATATGTAAATGCCTTTGATCAGAAAATGCAAATGAAACGTGAAGCATTGAGCGATAAGGGTATATGGACAGCCAAAAAAAGATATATCCTTAATGTATATAACAATGAGGGAGTTCAATATAATGAACCCCATTTGAAGATTATGGGACTTGAGATGATCAAATCTTCAACTCCATTGGCAGTTAGGGATAAGATGAAAGAGACTGTCAAGATGATTATGACAAAAAGTGAGCAAGAGGTTCAAAAATTTATCAATGATTTTAAAATTCAATTTAAGTCTTTGCCGCCAGAGGAAGTGTCTTTTCCTAGAGGCGTTAATGGCTTGACAACTTACTCACATTCTGTTACAATATATCGTAAGGGTACTCCTATTCATGTTAAAGGGTCTATTTTTTATAATAAATTTTTGAAAGAGTTTAATATAGACAAGAAATATCCTGAAATCCATGAAGGAGAGAAGATAAAGTTTACATATTTGAAAGAACCAAATCCATTAAGAATTCCTGTCATATCTTTTCCGGGAAGACTTCCTGTTGAATTTGGGATACATAATTACATAGATTATGATACACAATTTGAAAAAACGTTCTTTTCTCCAATTAAAGTTATATTGGATTGTATAGGATGGAATGCTGAGAAGAAAAGTTCTCTTGAAAGTTTTTTTATGTGATTGTGATATGAGATATTTTTTTATTTTATTTTTGTTTTGTGTTTTAGTTGGGTGTTCTAATAAAAAAGAATTTCCTGACAATATTGATTATATTGTATTACAAGAAACGAATGGAGATAAAATAATTGTTGGATGTGATGATGAATGTATGAAAAAAATGTCTCAATATTTTTACAAAAAAACAGTTTTTATTCCCATGAAAATTGTGAAGGATGAAGAAACTGTTAGAGAACTATATAAAATTATAAAATAAGAAAATGAGAGGTAAAATATGGGATTGCTTGAAAGGATGAAAACATCCGGGTCTATTAAGAGTAGCTCTCTTAAAGATTCTGATCTATTTAATGTGAAGGATACTGTACAGACACAAGTTCCAATTATTAATATTGCTCTTTCAGCTAGGGTTGATGGGGGATTATCTTCTGGTTTAACTTTTATTGCAGGACCGTCAAGAAATTTTAAGTCGTTGTTGGGGCTTGTTCTTGTTAAATCCTATATGAGTAAATATGAAGATTCTGTATGTTTGTTTTATGATACAGAGTTTGGCATTACTCCTGAATATGCAAAGGCGAATGATATTAATATGGATCGGGTTATTCATATACCAATTTTGAATGTGGAAGAAATTAAATTTGACCTTTCAAAAAGATTGGATGAAATAAAACGAGGGGATAAGGTTATTATTTTTATCGATTCTATTGGCAATGTCGCGTCAAAGAAAGAGGTTGAAGATGCCCTAGATGAAAAGTCTGTAACTGATATGACTAGAGCAAAGTCGTTGAAATCTCTTTGGAGAATTGTTACTCCCCATCTTACAATTAAAGATATTCCTTGTGTTGTTATCAATCATACATACAAGGAACAGGGCACTATGTACCCAAAAGATGTTATGGGCGGTGGAACTGGAGGAATGTATTCATCTAATCAGGTTTTTATTATTTCAAAATCACAAGAAAAAGAAGGCACAGAACTTGTTGGCAATAATTTTACAATAAACATAGAGAAGTCTAGGTTTGTGAAGGAGAAATCCAAATTTAAATTCACTGTCACTTGGAAGGATGGTATTTCGAAGTATTCAGGATTGTTGGATATTGCGCTTGAATCCCAACATGTTCTAAAACCTTCAAATGGTTGGTATAGTAAGTTGAATAAGCAAACAGGTGAAATTGAACCTAAAAAGAGACTGTCTGCAACTATGAATGCTGAATTTTGGGATTCTATTTTGAATGATGTTGAATTCCAAGAGTTTGTAAAAGAGAAATATGGTGTTTCTTATGGAAGTCTTTTGAGTGAAGAACCTACTTCTGGTGCAGAATTTGACGATGATGAGGATATCGACGATGTATGATATAACAGAAGATACTTTTAGGTTTTTTGATTATAATGAAGATTTAATTGGTGTAGAGTTATTAATTGATGAATATGAAGGAGTAAAATATTGTTATGATAGGGTGTCTGTTGATGTCATTGACGAAAAGCTCCATTTAAAATTCACATATTATATTATAGATAGACTTGATTTTGAAGATGATTACTTGGAAAAAGATTCGAGGTTTTTATCTATAATTTCTGATATACTTTATAATCACATTTATAATGAGGTGGTTGGTGGAGAAAATTGAACATACAATTTTAAAAAATTTGATATTTAATGGGGAATATTCCAAAAGAGTATTCCCTTTTATAATTGAAGAATATTTTTCTGATAATTCTGATAAAGTATTATTTACTGAAATCCACAAGTTTATAGACAAATATAAGGAATTGCCATCGACAGAAGCTTTGGTTATAGATTTACATAATAACACAAAGATAAATTCTCAAACATTGTCTGAATGTGTTTCTATTTTAAATAAAATAAAATCTGATGAGGAAAGTCCTAATATAGATTGGCTTATAGACAGCACAGAAAAATTTTGTCAAGATAAGGCTGTTTACAATGCAATTATGGATTCTGTCAATATTCTTGAGGGAACTTCAAAAAATAATAAAGGAGAAATTCCAAAACTTTTAAGTGATGCTCTAGCCATATCTTTTGATAGTCATGTTGGACATGATTATATGGATGATCACATGGACAGATTCTTGTCTTATAACAAAGACGAGATGAAGATAAAATTTGATCTTGATTATTTTAATCTTATCACTAAAAATGGTGTTTTGTTAAAAACCTTGAATATGGTGTTGGCGGGGCCGGGTGTTGGAAAGACGCTTTTCTTGTGTCATTTTGCGGCTAGTTTTTTGTTACAGGGTTATGATGTGCTCTATATAACGCTAGAAATGGCCGAGGAACGCATTGCAGAACGTATAGATGCCAACATACTCAATTGGCCTGTACACAACCTCAAGAACCTTTCTAGCGACGAATGGGAGTCAAAATTTAAAAGATTGACCAAGAAGACAAAAGGGAAATTGATTATTAAAGAATATCCAACTGCATCGGCTTCTGTTCTTCATTTTAGGGCTTTATTGAATGAGTTGAAGTTGAAAAAGAATTTTAAGCCACAGGTTATTTTTATTGATTATTTGAATATTTGTTGTTCGTCAAGAATGAGTATGGGAAGCGGTAGTTATTCTTATATTAAAGCAATTGCAGAAGAATTGAGAGGATTGGCTGTTGAGGAAAATGTTCCTCTTTTTAGTGCAACACAAATTAATCGTGCTGGATATGGTTCATCCGATCCGGGTATGGAAGATACCTCAGAGAGTTTTGGTTTACCTGCGACATGTGATTTCATGTTTGCGATTGTGACCAATGAAGAACTTGAAAAAATGAATCAGGTTATGGTTAAACAGTTAAAGAATAGGTATAATGATATAAATCTATACAAACGATTTGTTGTTGGCATAGATCGGTCTAAAATGAAGCTATATAATACAGAGGGGACATCACAAGACGATATTATGAATGAATCTTCACCTAAAGTAAAATCTCCTTTTGATGTTGAAAATGATAAGTTAAAACTAAACCGAGAAAAATTTAAAGGACTGAAAGTATGAAAAATAATGAAGAGAATTTGGGGCTTATGCCAGATGTAAAAGTTAACAAGAAAACTTCATCAAAAGTTTCTGATCAGATGGAGATTGTAAATAGTTTTAAAGAAATGGTTGAATCTGGTGCAATTGAACAATTTATGATTGTTGGTGTTGATCCAGAAAAACAAACTATTATAGCCACATATTGTCAAGATTCTTTTTATGGTCTTGGTATTTTGGAGATGGGTAAATTTGCATTTATGAATCAACAATCGGAGTAATATATGAAAGATTTAGTTATAGGATGTTCTGATGGATATGATTGGGACACATTAAAGTATTGGATCAATTCTTTAAATTCTTGTGGATTTGAAGGAGATAAAGTTTTGATTTTGTTTAATGCAAGTAAAGATACATGTGCCAAAGTTTCTGCCGCTGGGATTCAGATTATTGGAACTGGTCAGGATGACGAAGGAAATTTGGTACACAAATCAACTTTACCTGTACATGTTGAAAGATTTTTATATATTTTTGATTATTTGTCTAAAAATGACTATATGTATGTTGTGACAACAGATGTAAAGGATGTCATTTTTCAGAAAAATCCAATAGAATTTATGGAGAAAAATTTAGACAAAAAGGAAATGATTTTTTCTTCGGAAAGTTTGCTTTATATGGACGAGCCTTGGGGGAATCAAAATCTTTTTGAAACTTTTGGTCAATACTTCTATGAGCATTATAAAAATAATGAGATTTTTAATGTTGGAGTTCTTGCCGGAACAAGTAAAGCAATTAAAGGTATGTGTTCTATGATTTTTAATATGGGAATTAATAGACAAATTCCCATTGTTGACCAAGCAGTTTTTAATTATATTATATCACATGAGCCATATTTGTCAAATTGTTTATATTTAAGTTCAGAGGAAGGTTGGGCTTGTCAGTTGGGAACTACCTGCGATCCATCAAAAGATTTTGATAAAGTTCTTCTTGACCCAAAACCAAGATTGGAAGGTGATATTGTTGTTACCTCTATTGACAGCATTCCATTTTATATTGTTCATCAATATGACAGAGTTCCTGATATGAAAAAAATTATCGAATCAAAATTTGGGGGTGAGTAATGGGAGATTTTATTTCGGGTTATGGGTTGATCAATCTTGTCGATAGGAATGAACCTGTTAAGTGTTTGGAAATTGGGTGTCAATATGGTAATACTTCTCTTCATTTATTGAGAAATTTGCCTTATTTAACTTTATATTGTGTTGATCCATACTCATATTATGTTGATTGGGACGGGTCAGAGGTAAATCATGATGATCATGCATATTCAGTTATTATTGATCGTTGTAAAGTTTATGGTAATAGATTTAATATTATAAAAAAGCGTTCTGATGATGCTGTTAATTTATTTGAAGATGGTTTTTTTGATATGATCTTTATTGATGGATTACACACTTATGATCAAGTTAAGGCTGATTGTGATAATTATTATAGTAAGCTTAAAACTGGCGGAGTGTTTTCTGGTCATGATTATAATATTATAGAGGGTGTTAAACGGGCAGTTGATGAATTTGCTGATAAATGTAATAAGAAAGTTCAATTTACAAATAATGATGTCTGGTATTTTTACAAATGAAAAAAATAACAATAGTTACAGCATTTATTGATATTGGTCGCGATAATTGGGAAGGTGTTGTTAACGGCGAACAAATTCCCCACTTCATTAAACGTGGAGTGGGTGAGTATTTTAAAAGTTTTAAACGTTTAGCTGGTTTAAAAAATGATATAATTATTTTTACAGAAGAGAAGTATTTTGAGAAAATAAAATCTATTAGAGAAGATATTATTTGTATAAATATTTCTAAAATATGGGATATAAATATTGATTATTTAATGAAAATACGAGAAGTTCAGCGAAATATATCCTATATAAATTTTGTGAACTCTCCGGCACTTCCAGAGTATTGGTCTGCAGAATATGTTTATGTAAATTTCTTGAAAAGTTTCTTTTGTGATTATGTTTATAAAAATAATCTGAATTTGAATCGTGATATTGCATGGATAGATTTTGGGTATGTGAGGGAAAATACTTATTGTCCTCAAGGAAAGTTTTGGAAGTTTGATACAAAAGATAAGATAAATTTATTTGCTCTAGGAGATTTGTCAGACAATTGGCCAATTTTTGATATCATAAAAAATAATACTGTTTATGTTCAGGGATGCCATATTATTGCTCCGGGGAATTTATGGACAGTTTTGGTTGATTATATGAAAGATTCTATTAATGTATTGTTTAAGGTTGGGTTGGTTGATGATGATCAAACTTTACTTTTAATGTCATATAGGAAATATCCAGAAATTTTCAATATAAATTCTGGAGATCATAATGATTGGTTTTCTGCTTTTAAAACAATAAAGAAACAATAAAGTGAGGATATTTTATGTATTTTATTTCTAATAAAGGAAATGTTTCTGGAATTAATGAATCGAGGGAAAGTACCGAAAAGTATATTGAAGAAGCTATAAAACAAGGATATGATGTTAAGATTGATTTGTGGAGTATTGACGATAGACTTTTTCTTGGAAATCATATTCCAAAATATGAAACTGATAAAGATTGGATTTATAAATGGACTAGGAAACTATGGATTCATTGTAAAAATATAGATTCTCTTTATTTTTGTTTTGAATGTCATGCACATTCATTTTGGCAAGAATATGATGATTACACCATCACAACAGAAGGGATGATATGGGCACGTCCCGGAATTATTAGTCCAAATCAATTTTGTGTTATGGAAAATCCTGATATGTATTTCAAAATTGATGATTTAAAAAATATACCCAAAGCTGGGGTTTGTTCTAATAATATAGAATATTTATTGAATGGATTAAAAAAATGACAACACAATGGGAAAGAGTTGATACTTGTTTAGCATGTGGATTTGATAGATTGGTTGACATTGTTGAATTTGGAAAATTTCCTCTTGCAAATGAGTTTGTAGTATCCCCCATAGAAGAATGCACCAAATATCCTCTTTCCCTTGTTTATTGTGATAAATGTTTTAATGTTCAATTGACAGGTAAACTCCCTCCTGATGTTTTATATAAAAATTACACTTATATGTCAGGTGTTCCTGATACACAATTAAAATATTTTGATTGGTTCTCAAAATATACAAAATCATATCACAATCATCCTAAAACTGTTTTAGATATTGGATGTAATGATAAATCGCAATTGAATTTTTATAAATCTTTAAACTTACAAACTTTTGGAATTGATCCTGCTGAAAGTGTTTATAATGTTGATTTAGACGGACATGATGTAATTTGTGATTATTTTGAGAATCATGAATATCCAGAAGGGACATTTTTTGATATCATAGTTTGTCAGAATCTTATTTTAAAATTGGGAAATCCAGTAGAATTTTTGACAAAAGTTAAGAAAATAATGAATGATGATAGTGTTTTATTTTTAACTTCTCCTAATTGTAATATGATAAGAGAGGGAGAGGTCGATATATGCCTTCATGAGAATGTTTCTTTTTATAATGTACAATCTATGAAAGAATTGTGTATTAGGTCTGGCTTATTTTTGGTTGATGTTATCAAACATTATATACATAATGGTACAAATATTTTTATAATATCTAAAAAAGAAAAGAATTTGTATTTAATTGACAATTTAATCAATAATGAATTTGAAAGGGGTATTTACAGTTTTGAAACATATAAAAAATTTGTAATAAAATGTAATGATATCATATACAAATTTAAAAGATCAATAGAGAAAATAAAGAATGATGGATATGTTATTATTGGGTGTGGGGCATCTTCTAAAGGAATAACATTATTGAATTTGTCTGGTGTTGATTGTATTGATGTGATTGTTGATGAAAATCCAAATAGGATTGGATTATATACCCCATTATCAAAAATTCCAATATGTAGTTATAATTCATTGATTCATTGTGATAACAGGGAAAAATATTGTTTTGTTCCTTTTCCTTGGAATTTTTTTACAGAAATAAAAACTAAAGTTTTAAATTATAGAGTTCATAATGATGTTATTTTTCTTAAGTATTATCCCGAAATTATTATAGAAAAATAATCTAAAAATTTTTATAATATAAATAAATATATAGATAAATCTACTGCAGAGGTGGAGATGTAATGTCAAACAAATTAAATTTTGATTTTGAAAATTTATTATCAGAAGGGGTTCATGATAAGGGGATATTTAAAGCTGTTTTTCTAACAGGCGGTCCCGGATCAGGAAAAGATTACGTTCTAAACAATGTCCTTCATAATCATGGATTGACAGAGATTGATGATGAAAGGCTACATTCATTTTTTAACACAAATTCCCACAATTTTAAATCTGACGAACCAGACGAAAATTCTCCTTTACTTAAGAAAGCGAAGAATGTTAATGATCTTCGCCATGTTTTAGCTATTCATGGGAGAAACGGATTGATCGTAAATGGTACTGGCGATGATCATCATAAAACAAAATTTATAAAGAGTAATCTTGAAAAATTGGGGTATGATACATCAATGTTACATGTACATGCTGATGATGAAGTGTCTAAACAAAGACATATTGAACGGGTGAAGAGGGGTGCTAGAGTTGTTCCAGAAACAAAAAGAAAAGAGAAATGGGACAATGTTCAAGTTTCTAGGAATCATCATGCAAAAATGTTTGGTGACAATTATCATGAATTTGATAATTCCTTAGATTTGAGAAATACAACTCCAGAACTTGTCAAATCAAAAAAAGAAGAGTTGGCCGAACTTCACGGACATTTTTCTGATTTTATCAATAGTGTCCCTGAAAATGAAAAATCTACTAAGTGGATTGATAAGAAAACAAATGAACCTAGTAGTGTTTCATCAAAAGGAACAAAAAAACTTCCACATAAAGAATCTCTAGCTTATCAAACTGCTCAAGAAAATGGTCTTACCTATTATGGAAGTGGTAAATATGGCAAGTCTGGTAAGGTTACTCATCACACAATAAATGACAATCTTGTTGAAATTAAAAAAGACGAGAAGAAGATAAAAGAATCTGTTCATAAAAGTTTCTTTGGTTTTAAAAATTTACTGAAAGAATCTATAGACAAAGGTATTGAACCGGGAATTTCTATGGCTGGTTCTGGTGAAAATTTATCCAGAAAGAATACTGGTACTAGAAAAAAATCATGTGATTTTGAGAACCTTGAAGAATTAACTGGAGATGAAACTGGAGAATCTATATCTTCACAAAAGGAAGATGAGTTGAATAAAGTTGGAATACAAAAAATAAGAATAAAATCAAAAAATACAATAGGATAACAATGAAATTTACACAATTAATCGAAAAATATAATGATACCGGGTTGAAATCATTGTCTTCATTATTTGAAGAGCCAGATAATGAGCAATTTACAAAGGAAGTTGAAGCTGCCAAAGAAAAAAATTCTGGTAAAATTAAAAATAAACAGATAGCAGAACCTTTAACTGTTTCTGTTAAGGATGTCAAAGAAGATGTCGATGAAGAGCAGTTGAAGGAGTATGAGATAGTTAAAGGTGCTGATGGGTATTATCATGATGATGAAGGTAATAGAATATCATCATTAAATCCTCAACAAAAAAGTCAATATAAAAAAGCTATTTGGAACAAACCAAGAAAAAGAAATTTTTCCGCAAAAGATATGCTTGATGCCGAAAAAAAGGATAATGAGTTAAAAAAAGAAGATGCTGACCTTGAAGAACGCGCATTGACATCAGACGAATCCGGCAAAAAAGAAAAAATTGTAAAGGCACTAAAGAAAAATTCTGATTTTAAGAAGAGATATGGTAAGGATTTTAAAGATGTTATGTATGCAACTGCAACATCGAGGGCCAAAGAGTAATGAAAGATTATAAAAGTTTTTTAGATGAATGTATCATATTAACTGAGGTTAATACTTCTGGTCATGATTTTAAAAAAGTTAATAAGTGGATTAAATCTAATGGGTTTTCTTTAGATAGAACAGGAAAAGAACCTATTTATAGACATGATGTTACTGGTAAGGTTGTAACCGGAGTTAATAATCATAAAAGTAAATCTGATGTTAGTCCTTCTGCTGTTAGAAATATTAGGAAGGCAATAATTGCACATCATAATACACACAAATTGAATTATACTGAGATATGAAAAAAGATAATACTCTACAAGGTTTTACTAGAGCAGCATTAACTCTTAAACAACATGATAATGGAAAAGATCAGGCGACCGAGCCTGCAGAAAATCTAAAATTGAAGGCTATAAAAAAAGTAGCAAAAAATAAAGTAGAAAAGTTTAATAAAGACCCTGAATTGGACAATGAATATACAGTTTTTAAAGATGCCAATTCTGATAGTAATGCAAATTCAAATAATTTTTAAATAATTAAAGGAGAAATACAATGGCTTTATGGGGTTCTATAGATCAAGCTAACAATGCACCAAAATGTCAGGTTACAGAGGGTTCAAGGGTAAATGCTAATGGTTGGACAACATATGCAAATACTACAACGTCAGCTTTTGTTACGGGGGAGAAATTTGGTGTTTTTGGGGCATCTCCAGAAGAGAGAGCAAACACAACTGGAGAAGGAAATAAACTGGCGCATACAGGATGGGTATTAAGAACAGAAGGAACAGGAGGTAGAGCAGGTAGAGTTCATTATGAAACTTTGGTTGCAACTGGCTCAATTTCAAGTGTTGATGTGAGTGACGATACTGTACTTCCTGAATAATATCAATGATTTTTAATATTTCAAATAAAGACGGTTGAGATATACCGTCTTATTTTTTTATGTTTAATAATATAACAGAAGATAATTTTATATTGTATGCCGCCAAGGCATATGATAGGCCGAATTGTATAAAGAGTGAATTTGATGATGATTTGAAGCGTTTCAATTATTTAAATAGACTTTTTACACGATATAAGAAGTTTGGTGAAATAAAAGAAAGACTTGTAATAAATCATCTTATTATATTAAATAATGTTTTTGGTCATGAGGTATTGGTTAGATTGTTGTTTTTTAAAATTCACGAATCGCATTATGCTGTATTGAAAACTTATTTACTTTTTCTCAATATAATGCCGGATAGAATTAAAGGTGTTAGAGGGAGAGATATAATGTCATCAAGTATTCATGTTGATATGGATATTGTGAAAATTTTAAGGGAAATCAAATGAAGAAACTAAAAAATTTTAAAGAAAGTTTATTGAATGAAGATGTCCCGGCAAATAATGTTGGTGGTGGAGCTATTGCTGGAGTTGGTGTTGGTGAAGATGGTGAGCCGGGAGTTAAAAAGAAAAAGACATTTAATGTTTTGAAAAAAATGTTACAGAGGAAATTGACAAATGATTGACATATTAATTTTTTTATTTAAATATGTTCCTGATTTGGTTGTTCATTCTTTAGTTCTGTTTGGTTTTGTTGGTCTGTTCATCTCATCTTTTTCTGTCAGTACATTTTCAAATTTTGGTATAAAGATGATTTCAATTTTTATATTGTTGGTTGGATTGTATCTTGAAGGTGGACTTGCTGTTACTAAAGATTATATTGAAAAACAAAAAATGTGGACAGAAAGGATTAATTTGGCAGAACAGCGAGCATTGGATATAAATACTAAAATAGAATATATTTACGTTGATAGAATAAAAAAAGTTAAAGAAATTAAGGTTGTATATAAAGATAGAATACGAAAATCTGCAAAGGATATCGATTCTAAATGCGATATATCAAAAGATACTGTGAAGTCTTTGAATTCTTTTGTGCGAGGAATTGAAAATGAATAAATATATTTTTATTATATTTTTATTTCTTTTTTCTGGTTGTGCTAAAACAGAATATGTAAAGTACACTTTTCCAGATGCTCCTGAAAATTTACTCGATCCTTGTCCAAAATTATATACTGCAGATGAATCTGACCCAAAATTGAGCAATTTACTTGAGACTGTCATGAAAAATTACGAATTGTATGAAGAATGTTCTATAAAACATGAATTATTTATACAATGGTATAATGAACAAAAAATAAACTATAAGAATACTAATAAATGATATTAACTTTAAATAAACTTGAAAGAATTTTAGTTGGTAATTCTAATGTTGATGAATGGTATAGAGCATTAACAGAAAATATTTATTTTTTTGAGATTGACAATGAAAAGAGAATTGCTGCATTTTTAGCACAAACTTCTCATGAGAGTATGAATTATACCCGTGTTATTGAAAATCTTAATTATAGATGGACAAGCTTAAGAAGTGTTTTTCCTAAATATTTTCCGAATGATTCTTTAGCCAAAAAATATGCTCACGATCAGAGAGCGATTGCCAACAGAGTGTATGCTAATAGAATGGGTAATGGTCCAGAGTCTAGTGGAGATGGTTGGAGATATAGGGGAAGAGGGCTTATTCAGTTAACAGGAAAATATAATTATAAGAAATTTGGAGATAGTTTGGGAATTTCTTTAAGTGAGGTTCCCAATTTCTTAGAAACTTTTGATGGTGCTGTAATATCAGCATGTTGGTATTGGGAAAATAAAGATTTAAATTATTATGCTGATAATGATGATATAAAGTCTATAACAAAATTGATCAATGGTGGGTATATTGGACTTGAAGATCGAATAAGAAAATATTCAAAAATATTAGAAATTTTAGAAGGTTAGGTAAGTTTTGTTAAAAGAAAAATTAGAAGTATTAAAACATAATTGGCGACCTGCTATAGGATGGCTATATTTGATTGTTTGTGCTTTTGATTTTATTATTTTTCCTATATTATGGGGGGTTGTACATTTATATATTGATGGTAATGTTGGAAATGTTTGGGTTCCTTTAACTTTAGAGGGAGCAGGACTATTTCATTTATCTATGGGAGGAATTCTTGGAATAAGTGCTTGGTCAAGAGGACAAGAGAAGATGTCCGGGATTGATGGAAGATCGAGATTTGATTATTATTCTTATTGTAATGAGTTTGCTAAAAAAAATAATACATATAAAAGAGTTCCTCAAGAACTTGAAGATGAACCATTATAGTAGGTATTTTTATGTCAGAAGATTTGCACGAAAGTATACATAATTTAAAACTTAATCACGGATTGTTGGAGAAAGATGTGCAATCATTAAATAAATTTTGTGATAAAATATCAGAATCTATTCAGAGAATTCAAGAATTGAATCACAATTTTATGAAAATGATTTCGTTATGTGAACAACGGCACATTAGACATGATGAGATTGAAGAAAC
>Ga0172381_10005020_pt1 | contig 13525 bp, 14 predicted proteins | sample Leawel6488metaG_FD_119754 | JGI IMG/M metagenome (GOLD analysis project Ga0172381, IMG submission 119754) | Leachate microbial communities from a municipal landfill in Southern Ontario, Canada - Leachate well 64-88 metaG | ecosystem: Engineered > Solid waste > Landfill > Unclassified | place... | reverse complement strand
GGTAACCGGCTTCCCGGAGTTTCTCTGCTGTGCTCGGGCCTACACCCGGTAAATCTTCAATTTCCAATGGTCCTTCAGCCATTTCTTGTAACACTCCTATGGCACAACAAGATGTTAAAGACTCACATATAAACTCCCGGAGTGCGCGGGGTGAAAGTGAGTCAGGCGTCCTGCTGGTCACGGAATTGCCGGATATGGGCCAGTACCGTCTCTGCCGTGATCCCGACCGGCACGACGGCATCCGGTATGATACGGCTGCCGGAAAGGATCCCGGTCACCTGGACTTCGTTTCCCACCGGGAAACTGCCCTCGATCAGGTAGCGGTCCGTTCCATTGTCAATGAACAGGCATCCCGGCCCTGAAATGATGGTCCCGGAGAAGATGATGGGAACTGGTTGCGCTGCCTCTTTGGGCACCACCAGTGCACTGCCCCGCCCGACACCCAGTTCGATATCCCCGAACCGCCCGGGCTTTGCCACTGCATGGTAGACCTCGATACAGTCATCGACAGCCAGCGGAACCAGCGCATTCTCTCCCCAGAGCACGACTCTCTGGTCGTCTTTGCCATCGGAGATCGTCACGTTCCTGACCCATGAGGGCGTGCCACTCCGGGTGGTGAAGGATCGCGGCTGCTGGATCTGCTTCACCGTGCCCCGGACGGTATACATCCCCTGATCGCCCACGGCATTGATCGGGGTGAACGGGATGGAGATGACCTGGTCCGTGATGGTGACCGTACTCTTGTCGTCAAGGCTGTAACTCCGCCCCTCGTCCCGCTGGTTCGGCTTGGCACCGGTGATGTGCAGGGCCGCCCCCACCGGGACCGAAAGGAGCAGGTCAGGCACCCACGCAACGATCCGTGCTGTTCCCGCGGCATCACCGATAATGGCATCCGCCATCTCTCCCTCAGAACCGTCGCGCTTGGTAAACGTGCGGGGCTCCCCGCGGGCAACCAGGATCGCGTCCAGGTCAACGGGTTCGTTGGAGAGGCTTCCTTGGGGGGAGCCGTCTTTTGGCAACGAGCAGGAGATCTCGCAACTCGCTTTCCTGAGGGCAAGCGCATAGATCTCCTTTGTGCTCTTCCCGGGGTGGCGGCCGATAACTTCCAGTACTTCACCGGCAACGACATCCAGTACCGCTCCCGCTTTCTCGTCCCAGAGCACGACCCGGGTTGTCCCTGTCTCGTCCCCGAGCAGGATGGTTGCCACCCAGCCCGTCTCGCCATCAGCCCGGGTGAATTCCTTGGGCTCGGTCTTATCAAGGATCTTCCCGAAAAAAGAGAAGAGGCTGGATTTGGCAGACAGCCCCTTGATCTTTACATGCTCGCGGCCCAGCTCACCGACCACCATCATGGCGGCGGTTGGCTCGTCCACGAGATCCCCGCACTCATCGATCTTCTTCTCTACGCGCTGTTCGAACTCCTCTTTTGTTATGAGGTCATCGACCAGCGCATGGTGGAAGAGCACAGGCTATGACCTCCGCCTACTTCTGCCAGGGAGGGCGTTCCATGGCAGCGGTGAGATCGTCGACCGATTCTCCCCGGCGCATGAGGGCTGCCTGCATGCCGTGGAGGAGAACTTCCGGACACCGCGGGCGGCTGTTGTACTGGGATGCCATGGAGTACCCGTACGCTCCGGTATCGAGCACTGCAATGATATCCCCTGCAGCAACTTCGGGCATCTTCCGGTCCGGTGCAAGGATATCGCCCGTTTCGCAGATGGGTCCGGTGACCGTATATTCCGCGTTGAGCGGGGCATCGGCCTTGTTTGCCACGATGATCTCGTGGTACGAGTCGTACATCGCGGGGCGGATCAGGAGGTTGAATCCTGCATCCACGTTGGCAAAGCGCTTGTGCGCCTTCTTGGTGGAGTTGACGCGGGTCAGGAGGATGGTCGAGTCGGCCACGAGCGAGCGGCCAGGCTCCACCCAGAGTTCGGGAGTTATGCCGCAGGCTTCCATGCCGGCCTTGAAGATCGGGACGACCTTTGCTGCATAGTCTTCCGGGGTGGGTGACGGATCGGTGTCATGGTGGTACGGGATGCCAAGGCCTCCGCCAAGGTCCATGAATTCCAGTTTCACGCCCATTTCCGTCAGTTCCTTTGCGATGCGGACCATCACTTCTGCCGCCCGTGCGAACGGTTCGACTTCAAGGATCTGCGAGCCTATGTGGCAGTGGATGCCGACCGGCCGGATGCTTTTGCAGGCAAGGGCTTCCCGGTACGCAGCGGGGATCTCCTTGTGCGGGATGCCGAACTTGCTGGTTGCAAGCCCGGTTGCGATCTTCGGGTGGGTGGGCACTTCGAGTGCCGGGTTGACGCGGAACGAGACCTTGACGGTCTTCTTTGCTTTCGTTGCCACGGCATCGAGCTGGTGGAGTTCGTCAAGGGAGTCGAGCGAGACCTTCACGCCTTTCTCCACGGCCAGTTTCAGGTCAGAGGGCGTCTTGGAACTCCCGTTAAAGAGGAGTTTCTCCGGCGCCATGCCAGCCTGGAGGGCAAGCTGGAGTTCTCCTGATGAGAAGACATCCGCACCAGCGCCTTTTGCTGCCAGTGCCCGCATCAGGGCGAGGTTGCCGTTTGCCTTTGCTGCAAAGAGTACCTGCACCTTCGGGTACCGGGCACCGAGAGCCTTCCTGTAACTCTCGTACTGCTCGACGATACGGTCCTCGCTCGTCACGTAGAGCGGTGTCCCGTACTTCTCTGCAAGGGCCACACAGTCCTGCCCGTTGATGAGGAGGTGGCTGTTCTTGATGGTTATGTGGTGAGCGAGTTTCATAGTCTCATCTTCCGCATCCGTTCGATTGCTTCCTGTATCCGGGCAACCGGCCGGGTGATCGCGAACCGCACATAGCCCTCGCCGCTGGCACCGAAACCGACGCCCGGCGTTGCCACGATGCCACCTTCGGTCAGGAGCCGTCCGGAGAAGGCCATGCAGTCCTTTACGGGCATCCAGACGTAGAACGTTGCCTTCGGTAACGGCACGTCGAACCCGAGGCCCTGCAATCCCCTGACAAGCACATCGCGGCGTTCCTGGTAGATCTTACAGGCATCCTTCACGCAGTCCTGCGGGCCGGAGAGGGCCGCGATGGCAGCGTGCTGCACCGCGTCAAAGACCCCGGAGTCAACGTTTGTCTTGACCCTGCCGAGCCCGGCAATGACATCGGCATTGCCGACTGCCATGCCGATACGCCAGCCGGTCATGTTGTAGGTTTTCGAGAGGGAATGCATCTCGATACCGACTTCCATGGCGCCTTTTGTCTGGAGGAACGAGGGGGCACGGTAGCCGTCGTAGGAGATCTCGGAGTACGCATTGTCCGAGACCACGATGATATCGTTCTCCTCTGCAAAGTCAACAACCTCCTCGTAGAATCCTGCCGGCGCTACTGCGGCCGTCGGGTTGTTCGGGTAGTTGATGTACAGGATCTTTGCCGCCTTTGCTATCTTCTTCGGGATATCGGCAAGCACGGGAACAAAATCATTCTCCCGGAGGAGCGGCATGTCGTGTACCTTTCCCTCGGCAAAGAGCGTGCCGGTGCGGTACACCGGGTAGCCGGGGCTTGGTGAGAGGACATAGTCGCCGGGATTCACGAACGCCTCGGCGATGTGGGCAATGCCATCCTTGGACCCCATAAGGGCAACAACTTCCTTATTGGCATCGAGGGTGACCCCGAACCGCTTCTTGTACCATCCGGCAACAGCACTCCGGTAGGCCGGCATGCCGGCGTAGTCGGGGTAGTGGTGGTTCCTGGGATCCTTTGCAGCCGTTATGAGTGCCTCTACGATATGGGGCGGGGTTGCAAGGTCCGGGTCACCGACAGCAAGGTCAATGAGGTCGACACCTTTTTTCCTTTGCTCTGCTTTCATCTCGTCGATCCGTGCAAACAGGTACGGCGGGAGATTGCTCATGCGTGATGCGTACATAAGTAACAACTATTGGCACTGGGCGCTATAGAATTTAACTCCCCTGATGGAATGCATCTTCCCTCATGACCGCTGCCGGAAGATCTATGCTTATTACCCCGTACGGATAACCACATCGTCATGGAGAAAAAACGGGAGGAACGGGATATGGAGAGCATTACGGGAATCTGCGTGATCCTCTCCACGGTCCCTCCTGCGAAATCCGCGGAGATTGCCCGGTCCCTGATCGACCGGCACCTGGTTGCCTGTGTCAATATGGTACCGGTCAGGTCATGGTACTCGTGGAAAGGGGAGTTCTGCGATGACGGGGAGCACCTGCTGATCGCAAAGACAGAGAAGGCACTGGCTGGTGAGGTTATCCGGGCCATCCGCGAACTTCACCCCTATGAGGTGCCGGAGATCATCGAACTTCCCGTAACCGGCGGGTATCTGCCCTATCTTGAGTGGGTACACCAGGAGACCCGGGAGAAGCGTGAAGCATGATCCCGATGATCCATATGCATCACGGCATCCAGGTGGTTGCGGGCGAGCCGCATGAGACCGAGGATGCTATCGTCATTGAGGACCGGTTCGAGCTCTTCCTGAATGACCGGTTCGTGACCGGCATGGTTGCGAGCCGCGACCAGCTGCGGGAACTCGGGGCAGGGTACGTGATCAACGAGGGGCTGGTCCGCTGCGTGGACAAGGTGATCGCTGACGGGGATCGCATCCTCGTTTATTCTGATACCGGTTGCGACCTGAAATGGGCAAAGCAGGAGGTCGGATCCTCCGGGGGACTCAGTTTCGTCACCCCTCCTCAACGGGTATTCTCGGATGTACGGGTATCCCCTGATGACGTGATCGCGATCACAAAGGAGATCGAGACCGAACTCTGGCGAAAGACCGGCGGGGTGCACTGCTCGGTCCTGTTCTGTAACGGCAGACTTCTCTGCAAGAGCAGCGATGTCGGCCGGCACAATACGGTCGACAAGCTCGTGGGATACGCATCCCTGAACGGGATCGATCTCTCCCGCTGCGTTATCGGCTGCACCGGCCGCCAGCCGGCCGGCATGGTGAGGAAGAGCGCCCACGCGGGGATCCCTGTTATCATCTCCCGGGCAGCATCGACCGACAAGGGGATAGCGGAGGCAGAAAAGGCAGGCATCACCCTCATCGGGTTCTCCCGTGGCGACCGGTTCACGATCTATACTCATCCCGGGCGGGTCGGGCCTGCCGACAGGAAGTAACCCGGTGGCTGCTATGCGCAAGGTTATTTCCTGTGGACAGGTAAAGAAACTAACATATCTCAGGGACTGATCCATCGTGGCAGGTGAACCTACTGCAAAACCCGCAACCGCACTCCTCGTGCTCGGATGCCCGCAGGTACCGGTGCAGACCAGTATTGCACTCTACCTCATCAACCGGCTGAAGAAGGCAGGCATAACACCCGTTGTTGCCGGCAACAAGGCAGCCAATACCCTGCTCGTGGTCTCGGACCCCGACCGCCACTATCTCGGGGAAGTGATCGATCTCGACCGGGCCGTGGGCCTGATCACAGAGGGGAAACGCGATTTCGACCAGTGCTTTGTCTTCATCCACAACGATGCTGGGGTCAGCTACGCAGCGACCATGGGGGCAATCTCGAAAGCAAAATTGTTTGCCCTTGTATATGGCGAGCATTACGATGAACAGGTAAGGAAGATCGAGTTCCCCTGCACGGTCATTGCGGCCAAGGCCGTCCACAATCCCCTGCCCCTGAAGAAGGCAATTGACGAGGTGGCACCATGGGCTGCGTAGAGTCAATGAACTATGAGATCGTCCTCCGGGATGCCACGTTCAAGGAGTCCCGCGAGTATATCCGGGGGAATTTCAAGGAATCCATCGATGTGCAGCCCGGGTTCAAGATCTTCGATGTCCATGTGATCGGCCTGCCCCCGATCGCGATCGGGCTCGATGGCGACTTTGTCATCTTCCCGTACACGAAGCCCTGCCACGGCACCTTCCTCCTCCGGGTGGAAGATCCCGAAGAAGCGGCACGGCTGCGGGCCATGAAGAAATGATCCCGCATCCTTTCATGATCCCGGCAGATTTTTTGTACTCCCCGGTTCTGGTAGCATAATTCCGGCATACCTGGCGGAGATTGATTTGGTCCCCTGATATACAAATGATATATTATATAGCAGACTGAGTAGGAATATTAGGATACAATCCCGGTTTTTCTATGGCAGGCAAAGGAAAAATACTGCTGATGGATGATGAGCAGATCATCGTTGATGTAACCCAGGAAGTTCTGAAATTTCTGGAGTATGACGTCATGTTTGCCGAGAACGGGTCCGATGCCATTGATCTCTACAAACAGGAGAAGGAAGCCGGTGTCCCGTTCGACGCCGTTATCCTGGATCTTTCCATCCCGAACGGAATGGGTGGCAAGGAAGCGATCCAGAAACTCCGGGAATACGATCCTGCCGTGAAAGCCATTATCTCCAGCGGATATTCCAGTGATCCGGTTGTCCTGGATTTCAAGGGGTACGGATTCTCCGGTGTCTTGTCAAAACCCTACAAGATCAATGATGTAAAAATGATCCTGGATCAGTTGCTGAACCAGTAACCGGAGAACGCGGCAATTATGCCGGTTTCTGGTTTTTTGCTCTCTTTTTAAGGATTTTATCAATTGCTTCGTCTGCTGCCCTGCGCACGTACTCGTCCTTGTCCCTGAGCAGGTGTTCCAGGGGGTCAAGTGCCCGTTCGTCCCCGATGTTGCCAAGGGCATCCGCGGATCCCCACCGCACGTACCAGTCCATGCTCTTGAGGCACGGGATCAGGGTCTCGACTGCGGCACTGCTGCCAATCTTGCCAAGGGCCCAGGATGCCGGCACCTGGACAAACGAGTCGGGTTCCTTGAGGGCTTTCCCAAGGCACTTTGCAGCACGCGTGTCCCCGATCTTTCCCAGTGCATCCGCGGCACTCCAGCGGACGTACCAGTCCAGGTCGTTCACTGACTGGATCAACGGTTCGACAGCGCGCTTGTCCTTGATCTCGCCCAGCGCCCAGGCCGCCCTGACCCGGACCCACCAGCGCTTATCCTTCAGGGCAAGGATCAGCGGTTCGACCGCCGGCTCTCCTATGAGGGAGAGGGCATATGCGCTCCGCCACTGGACATCGCTGTCCTCATCCCGCATGAGCTCGATCAGTTTCGGGATTGCCGGTTCCCCGATCTCGGCAAGCACACGGGTTGCATGCCAGCGTATATCGTGGTCCTCTTCGGATAGTGCCCGGATCAACTGGGGAAGTGCTGCTACACCTATCCGGCCAAGGGCAAGGCCGGCCAGCCACCGCACATCCTTGTCACTCTCCTTGAGCGCGCGTATCAGCGGCTTGACCGCCGGCTCCCCGATATCCCCGAGAGCCAGCGCGGCCCTCCACCGGATCCCGAGATTGGTATGACGGATCGCCTTGATCAGACTGTCCATGTCCATACCACTGATCGTGTGGATATAGTACGCCTTCTTGTCCGATCCCAGCCTGTTCGTGTTCACATCCATCTCCCGTTGCTGGCACAGGGATACCCCGGCTTTGCAGGCTCCCCGGCAGGGCGGTACATCCTGTCGGGCGACCTGAATACAGAATCAGTGATGAATGATTGATTCCGACCTATTTGAATATAACGACAAGAACTTACGTCGGAAACCGGGTGCAGCCGGTTATTTCTCCGGCAGGGTACACTGCAGAGGCCGGGTGTATCCTTATGCCAACGTATATCCCCAAACCTGCAGGATCGTATCATATGGGGTGCGTATGACCGAAGAACGGGAAGTGTCTGTCCTTGTCGGCGGGAAAGCCGGTGATGGTATCAACAGCGCCGGTTCGCTGGTGGCACAGCTGCTCAATCATCTCGGTTACCGGGTTTACCTGTATTTCGATTATCCCTCGCTGATCCGGGGAGGCCATAATTTTGCGATAATACGGGGTTCGGACCAGGACGTGTCTACCTGTCGGGAGAAGGTTGATTTCATCCTGGCCCTGAACCAGGAAACAGCAAACCGTCACCGCGAACAGATGCATGCTGGCACTGCAGTGATCTTCAATGCAGATCTGGTAAAGTCTGACGGCCAGGGCATTCCGGTAAAAGCCCTGCTTTCGCACGAGAATGCGCCTGAGATCATGGGGAACTCGGCAGTTATCGGGGGGTTTGCAAAGGCGGCCGGCATTGACTGGGAAATCGTTGAGGCCGTGTTCCGGTCCCATATCCCCAGAGGAACGGAACTGAACCTGAAGCTGGCACGGGCTGCATACGACCAGCTTACCACGGTCCGCCGTATTGTACCGTGCAGCAACCCTCCCCTTCCGCTTCTCACCGGGAACGAGGCTATCGGACTTGGCCTGGTCAGGGGCGGGCTTGAAGCGTATGTCTCGTACCCGATGACCCCGTCATCAAGCCTGCTTCACTTCCTTGCCGGGGAAAAAGAGCGATTCGGCATTACCGTCGTACATCCCGAAAACGAGATTGCCGTTATCCTGATGGCTCTCGGATTTGCGTATGCCGGGAAACGCGCTGCGGTCGGTACCTCCGGTGGCGGGTTCTGTCTCATGACCGAGGGGCTCTCCCTTGCCGGTATGGCAGAGCTGCCCCTGGCGATCGTGGTCTCCCAGCGGACCGGGCCATCAACCGGGCTCCCCACGTATACCGGGCAGTCCGAGCTCCGTTTTGTCATGCATGCCGGGCAGGGAGAATTTCCCCGCCTTGTTGTTGCACCGGGGGATGCAGCGGAGGCGCTCGCATGGTCAGCCATTGCAATGGAGATTGCCTGGGAATTCCATATCCCGGCATTCATTCTTCCCGATAAGACCCTGTCGGAAGGTACATTCAGCGTGGATATCGATACGAGCAGCGCCATTGCACCGGTAACCGGGGAGAATCCTGTCCGGGCTGGTCTCCTTCCTTATCGCAGGTACGCGGACACCCCGTCCGGTGTCTCGCCCCTTGCATTCCCCGGCATGAAGGATACCGTGGTGAAGGTGAACAGTTATGCCCACGATGAAGACGGGTACACCACCGAGGAAGCGCCCATGGTTGCCCTGATGGCAGAGAAGCGGTTGCGCAAGGAGGCCGGGCTGGCCCGCGCAATGGACGGGTATAATCAGGTCAATATTCTCGGGTCAGCCGGTGCCCCGACAGCACTTCTCTGCTGGGGATCGACAAAAGGCGTGTGCCGGGAAGTTGCCGGCATACTCGGGCTCCGGGTCGTCCAGCCGGTAGTGCTCGAACCGTTCCCGGAGGATCAGATGAAACAAGCGCTTGCCGGGACGACGAAGATCATCTGTGTTGAGGAGAATGCGACCGCCCAGCTGGCTGCGCTTGCCCGGCAGCATGGGATCAGCGTGGATGCAAAGATCCTCCGGTATGACGGCCGCCCGTTCACCTACGAGAATCTTCTTGGGAGAGTGCGGGAGGTGGTCTCATGACCGGAAGGGCGCTCATTACGGAGGTCCAGAACACCTGGTGCCCGGGCTGCGGCAACTTCACCATCCAGCATACGCTCAAGACCCTTCTTGCGGAAAGGGAAGCCTCCGGCAGGTCGCTGGATGATGTGGTCCTGGTGTCAGGTATCGGCTGCCATGCAAAGATCGCTGACTACCTGAACATCAATTCCTTCTATACCCTCCACGGCAGGACGATTCCCGTGGCGACCGGTATCAAACTTGCGAATCCCGGCCTTACCGTCATCTGCTGCTGTGGCGACGGGGACTGTTATGCGGAAGGGCTGGACCACCTGATCTTTGCTGCAAAACGGAACATCGATATCACGGTCATTGTCCACAACAACCGCGTGTACGGGCTCACGACCGGACAGTACACCCCCACGTCCCCGCTGGGATTCCGGGGCAAGTCCACCCCCCTGGGCACTGCGGAATTCCCCCTTAATCCGGTTGAGCTGATGCTTGCGAGCGGCGCGACCTATGTCGCGCGGGGCTATACGAAAAAGATGGACCAGTTAAAAACCCTCATCCGTGGCGGGATTGATCACCCCGGCTTCTCGTTCATCGACGTGCTCCAGATCTGCGCCACGTTCTTCCCGGTTGCGGATTATTATTCGCCCCGGGTGTACGAGCCTGCGGATCATGACACATCGCGGTTCGACCTTGCCTGTGCGCTGGCCCGGGAATGGGATTACAATGCGGACGCCCGGATTGCGCTCGGATTATTCTACCGGGCAACCTTCCCGAGTTTCAACGGAAGAATGGCCACAACGAAGCGGACCATCGGAGAGCGGGAACAGGCAGCCCGCGACCTGCTGGCATCACGGATATAATCCCGGCAGTCCTACGGATAAGGCAGGCAACGTGTTACGGCCGGAATCTTCCGGTTGCGTGCAGGAACGATGATCTGATGAAAGAAAGCAGGGAATCCATCAATAAGGAAACCGGAATGTTTGCGGGCACAGCTGCCCGGGGTACGCCAGTCCGTCTCCTGGTGGTTCCTGTTCTTGTGTACCTGGTCTGGGTCGTGGAGACCTACCTCTTTGATGGCCAGGCACAGCTCTTCTCCGATCCGGGAACTGCCAGCCTCCTGCTCTACACCCTGATGACGTGTGTTCTTATCGGCCTGGTGGCCCCGGTCATCCTCATTCGCCGGGCATTTGTCACCGGCGATGTCAATATGCACCAGATCGGGTTCCGGCCCCTGCGCAGGACGTTCCTCATGGTGGTCCTCACCGCTGTTATTATCTGGGCCGCGGTTATCCTCCATAACCCGTTTGGCACCGACCGTTTCGCCTTTGTGGTCGTGTTCCTCCAGTTCATTCCTACGGGGATTGCCATGGTCATGACCTGCTGGGTGCTTATAGGTACGCATATCCAGGCATATGTCCGGGATGGCGGGGTTCCCCTGTCCATCACCCTCGGTGTTATCCTCACCGGGATCCTCTTTGCGCTGGCCGCCTTCGCCCTGTATCCGGGTGTCAGGGAAGCGGGTGCCCTGGTCCCGTTTCTCTCCCTGGGGTTCCTGGCAGCAATCTTCTTCTTTGCGGTACGGGATGTCTGGGCTACTTCCATTGCAGTGACGGGAGCCCTTGTCTGGCTCATGGCCGGGCAGGTTGATGCCCCGCCGCTCATCACGGCTGTTCCTGTGATATCTGCAGCAGCTGCACTCGCGATCGGGGTGCTGGCCTTTGTCCACTGGCACCTGTACCGGCATTACGTGACGATACCTGCTCCTGTACCATGATATGAGAACCCCGGGAACCGATCCTCCCGGTGAGCACGTGCGGGGTTTGCCCGTCCGCTCACGATCCACAGGTAGTGCCTCCTCACCGTAACCATTAACATGCGGGATCAGAGATTAGGTATTGATGCTGGAATCCGTTATCTCGCCCGGTGTCTTCGCCTTCGTTGTCGTGCCGCTCCTTATCTTCCTTGCCCGTGTGTGCGATATGAGCCTCGACACCGTACGGGTCATCTTCATGTCGAAAGGGATCAAGTATCTCCCGGCGATCATCGGCTTTTTCGAGGTGATCATCTGGCTCGTTGCCATCGGGCAGGTTATGAACAACCTCACCAATGTGGTCTGTTATATTGCCTACGGTGCAGGGTTTGCCACCGGCACCATTGTCGGCATGGCTATCGAGGAGAAACTCTCGCTGGGCCTTACCAGTGTACGGATCATCACCAAGGAGGATCCAAAGGAATTTATCCAGTTCCTGCGCTCGCATAACTACGGTGTGACGAGCATCGATGGGGAAGGCGGCACCGGGAAGGTGAAGATGGTGTTTACCATCATCAAGCGGCAGGATCTCCCGCACGTGGTGGGGCTTATCAAGGATTTCAATCCCAATGCCTTCTACTCCATTGAAGAGGTGAAGTCGGTGGCGGAGGGTGTCTTCCCCGAACAGCGCTCACACGGGATCTTCCGCTGGCTCTATGCAATGGGCTCCAGCCCGAAAGGAAAGTGACCCGGGAATTCTTTTCCTTGGAGGTCTCATGCAGGATCGTTATCCCCGACCAATACCTTCTTTGTGTTCAAGGGTAACGATGACGTAAGGAACCTGTATGCCGATCCAGAAGATCCATGTGGAGAATTTCAAGAGTTTTTCCGAGCTCGATATTGACCTTGCCCGGTTCAATGTCGTGATCGGTTCGAATGCAGCGGGGAAATCCAATTTCATCAGTATCTTCCGCTTCCTTAAGGATATTGCGACGTCAGGGGTCGTGAACGCGATTGCCATGCAGGGTGGGGTGGACTACCTCATGAACGCGAAGATCGGCACGGCCCGCGATCTTGTTATCAGGATCAATTATGTTCCCGACTCTGCCATGGAATATGTTGACAGGGAGCAGGACGGGCAGTCCCTTTTCGGCATGAAGGCCTGCGAGTCCACCTACGAGTTCTCCCTGCGGTTCACCGGGCACCAGGACGAGTTTGCCATCACGAAGGACAAGTTCGTCATAGGCTGCGATCTCTCGTCCTGCCGGAGGGACGGTGCGGTCATTGTCGAGAGCAATGCGATCGGCCGGGGCCGGATCGAGGTCACGAGCGACAACGGTGCGATCCGGTATGCGGTTCATGCCCCGGAGGGCTGTCCGTTCAGGGAGGATGAGATCATACCGGTCTTCTTCCGCAACAAGCGCCTGCCGGAGAAGACCCTGCTCCTTGAGACGATCTACGGGTTCCCGCTCCCGCACTTCAACCGCTTCTTCGACAGGATCGCCGTGTACGATATTGACCCGAAACTGCCCAAGAAAGGGGTTGCTATCACCGGGAAACGGGAACTGGAACCTGACGGGGGAAACCTCGCCCTTGTGCTGAAGCGGATCATCGAGGATTCGGAGAAGAAACGGAAGTTTTCCAACCTGCTCCGGGATACCCTGCCCTTTGTGGAGGAGTTCTCGGTCCAGAAGTTCATGGACATCTCGCTCATCCTCACCCTGCGCGAGCGGTATGCAAAAAGCCGCGACCTGCCCGCCTCCTCCTTATCAGATGGCACGATTGCGATCTTTGCCATGATCGTTGTCCTCTACTTCGAGGATAAGCCATTCATTGTGATCGAGGAACCGGTAAGCCATATCCACCCGTTCCTGGTAGGGAGGGTCATTGCCATGATGAAGGAGGCCTCAGAAAAGAAACAGATCATGATCACCACGCACAGTACCGAGGTGGTCAAGCATACCCGCATTGCCGACATCATCCTCATCTCCCGCGACAATGACGGCTTCTCTGTCGTCTCCCGTCCGGCAGACAAGGAAGAGGTTAAGACCTTCCTCGAGAACGAGATCGGCATCGAGGAACTCTACATCCAGAACCTGCTGGGAATGTAAATGAAGAAACGCCTGTTCATCATGGTCGAGGGAGAGGATGACGTGCGGTTCTTCGGCCGCATCATCAAGCCCCTCCTTGCGCCACGCTATGATTCGGTTGAGATCGTTCCCTATGCCTGCATCAAGCGCGACAAGGTGAACAAGTTCTTAAAAAGCGTAGCGCTGATGAAGAACGACTACATCTTTATTGCCGATATTGATTTTGAACACTCTGTCCGGGACAAGAAGCAGGTCCTGTACTACCGGTTCAACAATCTTGACGGTGGCAGCATCGTTATCGTGATCCGGGAGATCGAGAGCTGGTATTACGCGGG
>Ga0172381_10005019_pt1 | contig 13531 bp, 10 predicted proteins | sample Leawel6488metaG_FD_119754 | JGI IMG/M metagenome (GOLD analysis project Ga0172381, IMG submission 119754) | Leachate microbial communities from a municipal landfill in Southern Ontario, Canada - Leachate well 64-88 metaG | ecosystem: Engineered > Solid waste > Landfill > Unclassified | place... | reverse complement strand
TAATAATATTATTGGTTAATTCCGAAGAAAGTTTGCCGGCGACAATTTTATCTCGCGGTCAAAAACTTTATTTCTATCCTGTCCCGGCGGCAACGATTTATGATTATCTGATTGCCAGTTACGGCGCCAATCGTTCACTCGCGAAAGATCTAGCTAACTTGGCGCTCGGCCGCCCCCTAAAGGCGATTTATTATTTAGAAAACCCGGAAAAATATAAAGAATATTTAGAAGATGCGGAAAAATTTTTAAGTTTATTTAGTTTGAATATTAATGCCCGTTTAAAAGTATTGGATAGTATTTTTAATGATAAAACCTATAGCCGCCAAGCGACTGCCAGCGCTTTGAATGTTGTTCTGATGGCCGAAGGTTTACTTCGTGATTTGCTTTTACTTTCCTTAGAGCAGACTGATCGTATCCAGCACCAGGTTTTGCTTAGCGCTCTGAAAACAAGTCTAGCGAGTTTACCGGGAGAAAATGGAACCAAAGTCACCGAACTGCTCGGCCGATTGAAATTTGTCGCCCAAGCTAAAGAATATTTAGAATCAAATGTTAATCCTCGCTTAGTCCTTGAGCAATTAATTGTTAATTTATAGAAAATATATGAATAAAAAATCTTTCAAATTAATTTTGGCCCTCGCGGCCGTTGTTCTCGCCACTTCCGCTTGTTCATTCTCGACAACCTCATCTTCAAGTTCGCAGATTGTCGATAGCAGTGTTTTTGCCAGTGGTGATCGTGGTAACACTTGGAAAGCTTTGACGGCCGTTCCAAATACGACCGGTCGAGCGGGCAGTATTGCCGATCTTAATGTCAATTTAATGACTATGGATCCGCAGGATAATAAAGCGGTTTATTTAGCGAGTTATGACAACGGTTTGTATTATACGTATAACATCACTGAGGGTTGGAATTTTGTTTCCAGTTTGCCAAAAACGACGATTAACGATATTAAAGTTGATCCGAAATCAAAGTGTATTCTTTATGCGGCGGCCAGTAATCGGGTTTATCGTTCCACCGATTGTTCGCGTACTTGGACACAAATATATTTTGACAGCAATACCGGTGTGGCCGTGAATGTTGTGGCTATTGATCAATATAATACCGGCAATATTTATATTGGTACAAGCCGAGGAGAAATTATCAAGAGTATTGATAGTGGAAATTCTTGGCGGACTATCCAACGCTTGGACGAGGGAATTGCGCGATTAATAATTTCGCCGCTTGATAGCCGTTTAATTTTTGTGGCGACAGCAAAAAATAAAATTTATAGTTTTAATTCCAATACCGATACTAACGCCGCCGACTCGGCTAATTTAGATGCTAATTTTCAAGTGGAGAACTGGACGGATATGAATGATGTTTTGAAAGATTATAATCTTGGAACCAGCTTTAAGGATATTGTCGTCAATGCGAAAGATGGAATAATTTTCTTGGCGACCGAAAAAGTTATTTTACGTTCAGTTGATAATGGTATAACCTGGGAGAACCTTAATCTTATTCAGCCGGAGAAAGATGCCGTTATTAATGCTATCGCAGTTAATCCAGCCGATTCTAACGAAATTTATTATGTAACTAACACCGCTTTCTTGCGCTCTAGCGATGGCGGCGCCACTTGGACGACTAAAAATTTACCAACCAAACGTTCCGGTCGAGAGTTATTAATTGATTTCAAGAATCCGGATGTGATATATTTAGGGACTAAGAAGCTTGACCAGGGGAATACCAGCCAAACAAAATAATTAAATTACTAATACTAACATAACTATATGAGTGAATTTTTACAAAGCAAGCAAGGCGATTTTGCCAGCGCTCTCGACTTTTTTAAGAAAGATATTTCCACCATTAGAACAGGTCGGGCTAATCCATCCGTACTTGATAATGTTCAAGTTGAAGCTTATGGTGTCATGAATCCGGTTAATGCCGTTGGAAACATTGCCGTGGCTGATGCCCGTAGTATTGTTATTGTCCCTTGGGATAAAGCTGTCTCTAAAGCAATCGAAAAAGCGATTGTTGATGCCGGCCTTGGTTTAGGCATTGCGAACGAAGGCGATAAAATTCGTTTAACTGTTCCGGCCTTAACCGAAGAAACACGTAAAATACTGGTTAAAACTTTGAACGAAAAGATGGAGAAAACTCGTATTATATTACGTCAGGCACGTGAGAGTGTTAAAGATTTAATTGAACAAGCCTTTGAAGACAAAGAGGTAAGCGAAGATGATAAGTTTAGATTTATGAAAGAGCTTGATGAATTTTGCGCTAAGAAAAATGATGAGTTAAAAGAAATCCGTGATCGCAAAGAGACGGATATAATGGAAATATAATATATGTTTTTAACAATTGTAATATTTATTTTAGTTTTGTCGGTAATCGTTTTTGTCCATGAGTGCGGCCATTTTGTAACTGCTCGTAGCTTTGGCGTTAAGGCTGAAGAATTCGGTCTTGGTTTTCCGCCGCGCGCTTTTGGTACTTATAAAAATAAAAAAGGGAAAAGACGTTGGATATTTGGTAATAAATTAGTTGAAAGTTTAGAAACAAGCGCTCACGAGGAGCTTCATCCGGCGGATAATGCGACGGTCTATTCTATTAATTGGCTGCCGATTGGCGGATTCGTTAAGATTAAGGGAGAAAACGGGGAAGGTCAGAATGAAACTGATAGTTTAGCCGCTAAAAAGATTTGGCAGCGCGTAATTATCATGGCGGCGGGCGTAATCATGAATGTGGTTCTCGCTTGGGCGCTATTTTCTGTTGGTTATATGGTTGGTATGCCGCAGTCAGTTGATGAAGTTGGCAAAAATGCGATTGTTACGGAATCAAGTGTAAACGTTTCTTCGGTTCTTAAAGATTCTCCGGCAGAAATGGCCGGTTTGAAAGCTGGTGACGCTATTTTACAAATTAATGGTGAAACAGTAGCGACCGCGATGGCGCTTCAAAATGAGATCGCTAAATATAATGGCCAAGAAACTAAAGTATTAATTAAAAGAGATGGGACTGAGCAGACGATTTTAGTTACTCCAACAGTCCAAAGCGGTTCGCGCGCGACAATGGGCGTGGAAATTTATGCCTCCGGCTTGATTCGTTACCCATTTTTCTCCGCTTTAATTGAAGGTGCAAAAACTAGTTATTGGATGATTGTAGAAATATTTAAGGCATTTGGTACTCTTGTTGGTAGCATATTTGTCGGTGGATCAGTTCTTAATCAATTCGCCGGTCCGGTTGGAATTGCCAATATTACCGGCCAAGCCGCACGTTTAGGCTTTACTTATCTTCTCCAATTTGTCGCCCTGCTATCCCTAAATTTGGCGGTGATAAATATTTTGCCTTTCCCGGCGCTTGATGGCGGCCGAATATTATTCTTGATTATTGAAAAGATTAAAGGTAAGCCGGTTAAGAGGGAAGTTGAGAATGCTATCCATAATATTGGTTTCTTCCTTTTAATCGCGTTAGTAATTTTCATTACGTATAAGGATATTGTTAAATTATTTTAGTATAAATAATTTTGCTTATAAAATAATATTTAACATATAAATATATGGACATCAAAATCAAAGCCACGCGTTTAGAATTAACCGATGCTATCCGCGAATACTGCCAAACAAAGATGGATATGCTGGAAAAATATTTTGGCGATATCCAGATACTTAATTGCGATGTTGAAGTTGAAAGAATACTCGGCAGCCAGCATAAGGGAGATATCTTCCGCGCCGAAGTAAATATTGAAGTGCCGAAAGAAATTTTGCGCGTTGAGAAATCGGAAAAGGATTTATATAAAGCAATTGATAAAGTAAAAGATCATATGGCTGAAGCGATAAAAAAGTATAAGGAGAAATTAATCGAGAAGAGATAAAAGAAAGATAAAAAAATAAAAAATATTTTGTGAAGGCTATTCCGTTAAAGAATGGCCTTTTACAATTTATTTACGTATAAGTCAATATTTATTTTCTGGCAAAAACGTATTATACTAATGTTAGTGAGAAAGGCATATTTGTGCCTGGTTTATTTTTTGTAATATTAGATAAATTAAAATTAAAAATATATGAATTTGCTCAGTATTTTTGGAGATGCCAATGAAAAGATAATTAAAGCCATGAAACCGACGCTAGAGAAGATTACTAGTTATGAACCGGAATTAAAAAAATTGGATGACGCCGGTCTGAAAGCCAAGTCCGCTTTTTATAGAGAACGTTTGGTAAATGGCGAGACGCTTGATGATATTTTGCCGGAAGCCTTCGCCACGATGCGAGAAGCGGCCCGTCGAATTTTGAATCAGCGCCATTTTGACGTTCAGATGATTGGCGGTATTGTTTTGCATCGTGGCCAGATTGCGGAAATGAAAACCGGTGAAGGTAAAACTTTGGTCGCGACTCTGCCTTTATATTTGAATGCGCTTGAAGGAAAAGGTGTCCACTTAATTACCGTTAATGATTATTTGGCGCGGTTAGGTGCCGGTTGGATGGCACCGGTATTTTATGCTTTAGGTTTGGCAACCGGTGTTATTGTCCATGACAATGCTTTTGTTTATGATCCTGAATATACCGATGACAGCGAATATGACGAACGCTTAAAACATTTTAAACGCATTCCTCGCCGCGAAGCTTATGCTTGCGATATTACTTATGGCACAAATAATGAATTCGGTTTTGATTATTTACGCGATAATATGGTTTTTAGTTTGGACCAAACCGTCCAACGTTCGCTTAATTATGCAATTGTCGATGAAATCGATTCTATTTTGATTGATGAAGCGCGTACCCCTTTAATTATTTCCGCACCGGCTGAAGAATCGACTGATAAATATATAAAATATTCTCAGATTGTTAAAAATTTGGCAGAGGATGAAGATTATAATGTTGATGAAAAAATGCACGCCGCCACTTTAACGGAAGAGGGTATTACCAAGGTGGAAAAAATATTAGGCCTGGGCAATATTTATGTTGAAGGCAGTGTGAATGAAGTTCATCATCTTGAAGAAGCTTTAAAAGCCAATGTCTTATTTAAGAAAGATAAAGATTACGTGGTTAAAGACGGTGAGATTATTATTGTTGATGAATTTACCGGACGTTTGATGCCAGGGCGTCGCTATAGCGAAGGTTTGCATCAAGCGATCGAGGCAAAAGAAGGGGTAAAGGTTCAGAAAGAATCGCAGACTATGGCGACCATCACTTTCCAAAATTTATTTCGTTTATATAAAAAATTATCCGGTATGACCGGTACCGCCGCGACGGAAGCGGAAGAATTCCATAAGATTTATAATTTAGACACGATTGTCATTCCGACTAACAAACCAAATATCCGTCAGGATAAGAATGATTTAATTTATCGCACCGAAGAAGATAAATTCAATGCCGTTATTCGCGATGTTAAAGAAAGAAGCGCCAAGGGCCAGCCGGTTTTAATCGGTACTATTTCAATTGAAAAAAATGAAGTTTTTGCGGAAATGATGGAGCGCGAAGGCTTACGCCCGCAAATGTTAAATGCTAAGAACCATCAGCGAGAAGCGGAAATTATCGCTCAAGCCGGACGCAAAGGAGCAATTACCCTCGCGACCAATATGGCCGGACGTGGCGTTGATATTATTTTAGGCGGTAATCCGCCAATAGAAGAAGAACAAGCGGAAATTCGCGCCCTAGGAGGTCTTCATGTTATCGGTACCGAACGACATGAGTCGCGCCGTATTGATAACCAATTAAGAGGTCGCGCCGGAAGACAAGGCGATCCCGGTTCTTCTCAGTTTTATGTTTCCACTGATGACGATTTGATGCGTATTTTTGGCGGCGATAAGATGAAGGCTTTAATGCAAACCTTGAAAGTGCCGGCCGATATGCCGATTGAAAATAAAATGATTTCAAAATCAATCGAATCCGCTCAGAAGAAAGTTGAAGGAAATAATTTTGATACTCGAAAGCATTTAGTTGAATATGATGACGTCATCAATAAACATCGCACGGCGATTTATAAACGCCGCCGTGAAATTTTGGAAATTGCCGAAGGCGCGGAAATAAAAGAAGAAATAAAAAGAGGAAAAGATGAAGATGATGAAGATTATAACAAAGCCGTTGAAACCGCCAAGACAAAAACTCTGGCGATGATTATTGGAGAGATGATAAGCTCAGAAATTTCGGCCGTCGTTAATTTTCATACTCAAGCCGATAATGTCAGCGAATGGAATATCAAAGAAATAGTGGAAACCATGCGCACAATCTGGACTTCGCAGGATGATTTGAAAACAAAATTAGAAGAATTGGCGAATGAAGGAAATGATCGGGATGCCGCTCGCGAAAAAATGATTAAATATTTGGGATCCATCGCGACCGAAATTTACGCGACCCTACCTGATAAATTTAAAGCGGCCAATATTGAGTTTAAAGAAATTGAGAAGGGAATATTAATTCGCGCCATTGATCAGCTTTGGGTTGAGCACCTGGAAACAGTTGATTATTTGCGCCGTGGTATCGGTTTGCGCGGTTATGGCCAGCGTGATCCGTTGGTGGAATATAAGAAAGAAGCTTGGAATTTATATCAGGAACTTAATCAGCTTATCAATAAAAATGTGGTTTATTCTATTTTTAAAACCGCCGATGCTTTGATGATGGCTAATTCATTTGGAATTAATCAGTTCACCAAAGAGCCGGAAACTAAATTGGAATTCAGCGGTGCGCAGAAAGAAATGCACAAGCAAGCCGAAGAGCGCAATACGATTGATTTGGTTCATGAAAAAATTAAATCCGATGATGGCGAGAAAGTCGGGCGAAATGATCCTTGCCCTTGCGGCGCCACGAAAGCTGACGGCACTCCGGTTAAGTATAAAAATTGTCACGGAAGATAAAAATAAAATATATGAAATCAGTCGTAATTTGCGGCAGTTCTCGATTCGCCATTGAAATGCGAGAATTCGCTAAAGAATTAAAAGATTTAGGGGCGCTTGTTTATGAGCCGACCCTTTATCGTTCTCATCCGGAAGCCAATTGGGACGCTATTAATGATTTTGATAAGAAATTTATGGCTCTTGGTCTGACACACGACCATTTTTATAAGATGCGACTAGCTGATGTCATATATATTTTTAACAAAGACGGCTATGCCGGGGTTAGTACTACTATGGAAATCGGTTATGCGGCTGCTTTAAATAAACCGATTTATGCTTTTACGGAAGATGATTCAGAAATTTGCCGCAAAGTTTTATTTTCCAAAATTATCAAGACTCCAGAAGAATTAATTAATTATTTGAAATAGAAATTATATAAGAAAGGCTTTATCTAAAATTTATCCGCTGTTTGTTATAATGCTTGTTATTTATTAACAAGTAAAAGTATGAAAGAAAAAATCAAACAAATCGCCCTATTTCAGGGGAAGGAAATTAGAAAAATTTGGGATGATGAACATGAAAAATGGTATTTTTCGGTTGTGGATATTGTGACGGTACTAACTAATCAATCCGAGCACAGGAAAGCCCAGAGTTATTGGACGACATTAAAAAATCGTTTGAAAAATGAGGGGAGTGAGGTGGTCACAAAATGTGACCAACTGAGATTTTTAGCTAAAGATGGCAAATATTATCAGACTGATGCCGCTGATACCGAAACAATTTTCCGTATAATTCAGTCTATTCCGTCCCCTAAGGCTGAACCCTTTAAACTTTGGTTGGCTCGTGTCGGTTATGAACGAGTTGAAGAAACGGAAGATCCGGAGAAAGCCATCCAAAGAGCAATGGCTACTTATCTAAAGAAAGGCTATTCTAAAAATTGGGTTGATTTAAGACTGAAGAGTATAGAGATAAGGAAGGATTTGGCTAACGAATGGAATGAAAGAGGAATTAAAGCGCAAAATGAATTTGCAATTTTAACCGATGATATAACTTTTGCTTGGGCCGGGTTAAAAGTTAAGGATTATAAGAAAGTAAAAGAATTGAAAAAAGAAAATTTGCGGGATAATATGACTAATTTAGAATTAGTTTTGAATATGTTGGCCGAGACCTCAACTACAGAAATTTCTAAAGTAGAAAAACCGCAAGATTTTGATGCCAATCGGCAAGTCGCTAGAAAAGGCGGCAGTGTGGCCGGAAAAGCCAGAAAGGAATTAGAGAAACAAACTGGCCATTCTGTAATTTCCAAAAATAATTTTTTAGTAAATAAAAATAAAAAGTTAAAATAATTATATGTCATTCGAAAAACAAACTGATCTTTGGCCGGCTTTCGAAGAAGCCGATAAAAAAGATAAGGCGAAAAAATTGGCAGATAATCTTAAAGCGGCTAATCCCGGTAAAACTATCGGCAATATCGTTAGCGGACGCATCCATAATTCGATTGAGGATTCGGAAAAGAAAAAACGGGAAGCGAAGTCTAAAGAATCTTTAGAAAAATATAGAAATATAGGCAAGCCAAAAGAAGAGCCAGCGGTCAATAAACCCGCTGAAGGTATTCCATCGCCAGAAGACACGGAAACCAATATTGATGACGACAAAGAAGACCCGGGCTATGAACTTTATGGCCGTTTTGAACAGTTTCGTAAGTAAAAAAATAAAAATATGAGTGAACAGAACAAAGAACAGGTTAAGGAAAAAACTTCTTTCCCGGCAATGGAAGAGGGGGTTTTGGAATTTTGGCATGAAGCGGATATTTTTAATAAATCATTAAGCAAAGATGCGCCTCAGGGCGAATATGTTTTTTATGATGGGCCGCCATTTGCGACCGGTACGCCTCATTATGGCCATTTAGTCGGCAGTATTATGAAAGATGTTGTTCCACGCTACCAAACAATGCGCGGTTATCACGTCGAACGAAAATGGGGTTGGGATTGCCATGGCTTGCCAATTGAAAATATTGTTGAAAAAGAATTGGGCACAAAAAACAAGAAAGAAATCGAAGAACTTGGTGTCGCAAAATTTAATGATTTGTGTCGTGCACGCGTTTCGACTTATATTGATGACTGGAAAAAAGTAATTAACCGTTTGGGCCGCTGGGCAGACATGGAAAATTCTTATCGCACCATGGATTTAAATTATATGGAAACTATTTGGTGGACTTTCAAACAGATTTGGGACAAAGGCTTGATTTATAAAGATTATCGCTCCATGCATATTTGTCCGCGCTGTGAAACTACTTTATCACAATCGGAAGTTACTGAAGGTTATAAAGATATTAAGGATTTGTCGGCGACGGCTAAATTTGAATTGGTTGATGAGCCGGGAACTTATGTGCTTGCTTGGACAACCACTCCTTGGACTTTAATTGGTAATGTGGCTTTAGCCGTGGGCAGTGAGATTGATTATAAAAAATTTACAGTAAAAGAATCAAATGGTTCAAGTCTTAAAGAAGGTGAGTCTTATATTCTGAGCTCTGATTATTTTTTAAATTTGGCTTTTGGAGAAGAATCGTCATATAAAGGACCGGCAATGCTGGGGCCGACTGTTTTACATAGAATTTTTGAAGGAGCAATAGTTGATAATATTTCTACTTTTAAAGGCTCCGAATTAGTTGGTCGCGAATATAAACCTCTATTTGATTATTATTATAATGATAAGAATTTAGAAAATCATGATAACGGTTGGAAAATCTATGCCGCTGATTTTGTCACGACCGAAGATGGTGTTGGTGTTGTTCATATCGCGCCCGCTTTTGGGGAAGACGATATGAATTTAGGAAAGGCGGAAAAATTACCTTTTATCCAACATGTCGGCATGGATGGTTTATTTAAAGCGGAAGTTAAAGATTTCGCCGGTCTCCATGTTAAACCGATTGACGATCATATGGCGACTGATATTGAAATTATTAAATATTTAGCCGGCCACGGATTATTATTTCATAAAGAAAAATACGAACATAGCTATCCGCATTGCTGGCGCTGTGATACACCATTAATTAATTACGCAACTTCTTCCTGGTTTGTTAATGTTACAAAATTAAAACCACAATTACTTGAAGAAGCGAAAAAAATAAATTGGTCACCAGACTATTTAAAGAATGGCCGCTTCGGTAATTGGTTGGAAGGCGCGCGCGACTGGTCTATTTCCCGTCAGCGTTTTTGGGCGAGCGCTATTCCGATTTGGGAATGCGCGAATGGCCACCGGCACGTTGTCGGCAGTGTTAACGAACTCGAAACTTTAACCGGAAAAAAGATTGATGATATCCATAAAGACAAAGTTGATCCCTTAACTTTTGCTTGTGCCGAGTGCGGCGAAAAAATGACTCGTATCTCCGATGTGATTGATTGTTGGTTTGAATCCGGCTCAATGCCTTATGCCGAGTTGCATTATCCGTTTGAAAACAAAGAAAAACTAGAAAAGGATTTTCCGGCACAGTTTATCGCTGAAGGTGTTGATCAATGCCGAACTTGGTTTTATTATCTCCAGGTTATTTCCGGCGCCTTAAGAGGCGAGAGAGCTTTCCAAAATGTTATTGCTAACGGAATTGTTCTCGCTGAAGACGGCAAAAAAATGTCTAAAAAATTAAAGAATTATCCCGATCCATTATTAGTAATGGAAAAATATGGCTCCGACGCTTTACGCGCGTATTTATTGTCTTCACCAGTGATGCTCGCAGAAAATCTTAATTTTTCCGAGAAAGGTGTTGAAGAATCGCTCCGTAAAAACATTATGGTCTTGTGGAATGTTTATAAATTCTACGAGATGTATGCTGAAGAAATTAATGGTCCGATTGTCGAACCAAAGAGCGCCAATGTTTTAGATATCTGGATTATCGCTAAATTAAAATTATTGAATAAAGAAATTACGGAAGCAATGGAGGCCTATAATTTACCGAAAGCTACTCGTCCAATCGCTGATTTTATCGATGAACTTTCAACTTGGTATCTGCGCCGCAGCCGCGATCGTTTTAAATCCGATGATGTTAAAGATAAACAGAACGCTTTAATAACCACACGTTATGTTTTTGCGGAACTGGCAAAATTAATGGCGCCGGCCATGCCGTTTATGGCCGAAAATCTTTGGCAGAAAGCGAGCGGTAATAATTTTACCAATAAAGACAAATCAGTTCATCTTGAAGCTTGGACAGAATTTAAAGAACTGGATGAGGAAGAAAATATTGTTTTATTTCAGATGGACATTACTAGAAATATTGTTGAACTTGGTTTGGCCAAACGTGATGAAGCGGGAATAAAAATCCGTCAGATGCTTGGTTCAATCACTGTTAAGGCGGAGAATGAACTCTCTGAAGATTATGTTGATTTATTAAAAGACGAATTAAATCTAACCGCCATTAAGTTTGTTAAGAACGAAGGCAATATTGAAGTTGAACTTGATACCGTTATTACCCCCGAACTTAAAAAAGAAGGAATAAAGAGAGAATTAATTCGTTTGATTAATAATCTCCGCAAGGATAATAATTTATCAATTTCCGATACCGCGCAGGTTTCGGTTATCGGCGCGAGCGCGGAAATAAACGAAGTTATTAAAGAAAGAGGCACCGAGATAATGAAAGATACCTTAAGCCAGCCGTTGGATATTGTTGAATTAGTTAGCGAAGGGCAGACTCCAAAAGAAGTAAAGATTGATGATTGTAAATTTGCTATCGTTTTAGTAATTAAAAAATAAATAATTTAATAATTAATTTTAAATTTATGTTAACATCTTGGCCAATCGTAGTCTTTGTTATTATTCTCATTTTGTCTTGCCTTAAACAGGTTAATCAATGGGAGCGGGGCGTTGTTTTTACCATGGGCCGTTATGCCTATACCATGAATCCTGGTTGGCGTTTGCTCATTCCGGTTTTTCAGACTTTCAAAAAAGTTGATATCCGTATTAAAGCGGTTGATGTTCCTGACCAAAAAGCAATTACTCGCGATAATGTTTCCGTGACTGTTAATGCCGTTATTTATTATAAAGTTGCCGATGCCTCTAAGGCAGTTGTGGAAGTAGAGAATTTTTATTACGCTGTTTCTCAATATGCGCAAACTACCATGCGTAATATCGTCGGCGAAGTTACTCTTGATGAACTTTTAGGACAACGTGATAAAATAGCCGAACGTATCAAAGAGATTGTTGAAAAAGAAACCGATGAATGGGGAATTAAAGTTAATAATGTTGAGTTAAAGGATGTATCATTACCAGAATCAATGGAGAGAACAATTGCTAAGCAGGCAGAAGCGGAACGTGAAAAGAGAGCCGTTATTATTAATTCCGAAGGAGAACTGGCCGCGGCAGAAAATATTGCTAAAGCCGCTAAGATTTTATCAGCTTCCGATGGTGCTTTGCATTTGAGAACTTTGCAGTCCATTAACGATATGTCGAGCGACCAATCTAACACTGTCGTCTTTGTCACTCCGGTAGAAATTTTGAAAGCTTTTGCTGGCGGATTCAAGAAAGATTAGAAGTTAGAAAATAAATCATTCAGTAATTAAAATATGAAAAATCTCGAACTACTCGCTCCGGCCGGAAATTTTTTGAAAATGAAAACCGCTTTTGCTTACGGAGCAGACGCGGTTTATTTGGGTATCCCGGATTTTTCTTTACGTGTCCGTATTAATGACTTTGATTTGCAGGGAATTAAAGAGGCGGTTAAGTACGCCCACGACAGACAAAAAAAAGTTTATGTGACCGTAAATATCTTTGCCCATAATCAGCATTTAAAGAAATTGCCAGCTTATATTAAAATCCTTAAGGCCATGAAAGTGGATGCCTTGATTGTTTCCGATCCGGGGATTATTGCGCTTGTTAAGAAAAATTGGCCGAAAGCGGAGATTCATTTATCAACTCAAGCAAACTGCACAAATTTAGAGGCTGTGAAATTTTGGCAAAAACAAGGCGTGAAAAGAATAGTTTTGGGTCGAGAAGTAACCCTGAAAGAAATAAAAGAAATTCACCAAGCCGCACCAAAAATAGAATTGGAATATTTTGTTCATGGCGCGATGTGTATGGCTTATTCCGGCCGTTGTTTCTTGTCTAAATTATTGGTGGATAGAAGTGGTAATCTCGGCGATTGCGCCCAACCTTGCCGTTGGGAATATGATGTCATGTTAAAGACCGGCAATCATCCGGAAGAATTGGAAATGGTTGAAGAAAAACATGGAACATATTTGCTTAATTCAAAAGATTTATGTTTGCTAAAATATTTGAAAGATTTAGCGGCGGCGGGTGTAACTAGCTTTAAAATTGAAGGACGCGCCAAAAGCGTATATTATCAAGCGACTGTCTGCGGCATCTATCGCCAGGCCCTGGAATTAATCAATAAAAAAATTCCGGCCGCTAAACTTAAAAAAGAATTAGATTATTTGGAAAAAGAATTGGAAACCAAATTAGTCCATCGTGGCTATACGACCGGTTTTCTTTTAGGGACGAAAGCGGATCAAAACATCGTTAATTCCCATAATGTTAGCGCTTGGGAATTCTGCGGCCAAGTTTTAAGCCTGGGGGAAAACCAGGGTAAGAAACTGCGAATTTATTTTCAAGTTCATAATACCTTGAAAATAGGCGATAAAGTTGAGATTATTAAGCCAAATTATGATATAATTGAAATTAAGTTGGCTAATCTTTGGGATGCAAAAACAGAAAAAGAATTAACCGAGGCTCATGGCGGTGGTGGT
>Ga0172381_10005018_pt1 | contig 13531 bp, 19 predicted proteins | sample Leawel6488metaG_FD_119754 | JGI IMG/M metagenome (GOLD analysis project Ga0172381, IMG submission 119754) | Leachate microbial communities from a municipal landfill in Southern Ontario, Canada - Leachate well 64-88 metaG | ecosystem: Engineered > Solid waste > Landfill > Unclassified | place... | reverse complement strand
TTTATTTATCTATAAACTTGGACTAAATGCTTTATAAAATTCTTCTACTAAGTTACTATCTACTAGCATCTATAATTCATACATAAATTCATTTGTATCATCTCTCATGCTATAAATATCTACTCTTGTAGAAAAATCACTAAAATTAGATAACCCCATAATATCATCTTTAACATATTCATATATTACTTTCTAATCTAAATCAAATGTATATTCTTCTTCTTCCTATGTTAATCTGCCTAACTTACCTACCATATTACGAAAATTTTCATCTGTTAGTTTATCTCTAAATGAATTATTAGTTGAATATCGGGATATCATTTCCTACATAGAATTAAAATAATTATGATAATTATACCAAGACTAATAAACATAATATATTGTAGTTATAAATGATTTACTTATTACATTAATAATGTGAGATAATTTAGCTTTTATTTCTTCTAAATTAACGCCAGGAACATTTTCAAATAAATTCGGATAATACCTTATAGTGTTAAATTTAAATTCTAGTTCATATAATTGCATTATCCAAGTTGCTATATTATTTGTGGCGGGTCTATCATTCACGATAAAATCGATAATCTCTGTTTCCAGTAATATTTTTTTGTTTATCATTTTTTAATCTACTCCCATCAATATCCATTAATAAATGTATATGTTTATCTAACCCAAATTTGGTTAATTCTTGCTACCAATATCGTAATTCTGGTTTAGGTAGATTACTTAAAAACCTCATAAATCCAGACGGAGACGATAATCTTAATATTTTGGTTTCCCCATATTTATTAACATATTTTAAGTATTTGTGTGCAATATATTCTTGAGCTTCATCTTTATCCTCAAACATATAAGATAATCTGCTTATTGCTCCTCTAACCTACTCTTTTGAATCAAATGTCAAGTTGCCTTTTTTTACTGTAAAATCTATAATTTCTTTAGGAATTATTTCTCTTATATCATAAGGATAATATTTATACGTATCAGACTAGAACCATATTCCATATCCAATGTATGATAATAAATCCTAGAAATCTGATCTATGATGAACAGTAGTAATTGCTATATTACTATTCATTAATATATTAGACTATGAAACATGGTCTATATTTATTAGCATAGAATATAGATCATCTACTATTTTAGTTATATTATCTACTAATTCCCCAGTGCTTTTCTTATATCTTCGGGCTAAGTCTGAAATAAACTCATTTTGTGCTTCGGCTAATTTATTATATATTTCAATTATAACTTCTTGTTTATAGTTTTCCTAATCTTCATTTGATACCTTTTTTAACATTTGATACACAGTTCCTATTTGGAAAAAATGTGAATAAAACTTAGGGGTATCTGTATTAATATCATTAATTATATAATAATCTAGTTCTGGGTTATTAGGATATTTATCAAAATATTTTTTTATTATGTATTTTATTTTAGTGTAAAATAAAACATAATTTGGGATATTATTTATTTTAAGGGCATTACATGTGTTGGCTAAAATTTTTTCTATTTGATATCCATTTCTAGCTGGTTTATTAAATGTTCTATAAAGTAATTGATTAAGATTGTCTATATTTATGTTATATAATTCTTCTCTATTTCCTTTTTTCGGATAATTTAATAGTATATTTTCTATTTTTAATTTAGAAATAGCTTCGTCTATATATGGGAAATCATCACGAGATTTGTCATATATATTACCCGCCTATATAATATTTGGGATAAATTTTGAGACATCATGAAAATTTTTCCAATTCTATATTAACTAATATATTACAGAAATTAAGTGTTTTCCAATTATTTTTGAACTTTTTTCTAATGTTTCTCTTACTGTGTCAAGTGATATATTTGATGTATTATCCTATATATCAAACATTTCTGGGTGTCTATTTATAAGATTTAACTTAAATTCAAGTTCATATATTTGCATGAACCAATCAGCAACATTATTTGAAATTGGTTTATCATTAGAAATAAAATCAGTATATTCAGTCTCTAGTAATATTCGTCTATTAATCATATGTGTCCCCTTGTTATTTTATATTTTCCCTGTTCATTTTTATCTAATACTACTTCAAAGGGCGAATTGCCATGTTGCTTTCTAACTACGATTCTTTTTAGTTTGCCATTTGGATAGAATATATGGCTTATCATATAATCTTTATTAAACGGTGATATAAACCTATTATAAAGTAAGGTTTCATTATCAGTAACATTTTTTATATTTCCAGTGTGAATAGAATTAAAAATATTCTCTATAATATATCCAATTTTTGGCTATTTGAATGAAGCTCCTAATTTTTTAAGGTTATTAGAATATAATTTTGTGGTTGGATTTATATTACTTTCCAATTGAGATGTTGACCAAATACTGGGATGTTCTGGATATCGATATATGGTTATTGGTATTCCAGTATATATGTTTTTAAACGATTTAATATCTTCGCGTATTATAGAATCTTCATTCATTATTCTATTAATATCGTTATAATTTTCAAATATATTAACTGTAAAATAACTATCTTTTTTGATAAATGCCATTATCTAATATATATAATATTCTCCTTCCCATCCTGTTTTTATCTTAATAGCATATTCCTTACTATAATTTTTATTTATATATGTTTTTATTATAGTGCTATCACCATAAAAATCTATTAGCAATGGAGATTTATCGGTTGGGTATGTATTCAAATTAGATTTATTTGTATCATATACGAGAGAAAGATTTTTTCTCTAAAAATATTCAAATAGCTATAATACAATATCCTTAGTTTCCCACAACTATCCTGTGTACATTAATTTATTAAAATCTTTATCATTAAATAATAGATCTTTTACTTTTCTATATAATTCTGGTGTAAACTTTTCGGATTCAATTGATCCATGATTGTTATATTCCAGTGTAAGTAATGCATCATTACCATCTTTATCTTTTATTCTTTTAATAATATCTGGATTATCTGGACTACGAGTAAAAGATTTTTTAAATATTACTCTATGTGTTGTATATTCATATGTGCCCTGACTAATAATATTTCCTTTAATATCCAATAATACTTCATCGTAAATATCTTCTTTATATTTTGTCGTTATTCGTTTTATCATAGTTAATGTTTTATCATCATAATATTTATCTACAGAAAAATTGAATTCTGAATTTGCATAGGATATTATATTTAATGATAATTTATCGGACAAATATATATAATAGTTAGTATTATTATTTTTAATTGTAATTAGTGTTGGAATTTTTGTATGTGAAACAATAGTTGTTTCTTCTATTTTTACATTTTTATCATTAATATACCAATTAGGGGTATTATTTTTGTTGTTCGCTGGATCAAAAATTATTAAATAATTTTTATCTTTCAATGAATCAATAATTTTAATTTTTTCGCTATTTTTAACAATACGAGTTAATATTTTAGCATATTTTTTAGTAGATAATTTTTTCTATTCTTCTGGCTCATAGCACGAAATCTAATACTAAGATGAAATGTAATATATCTATTTTATTAATTTTTTGATATCAGAATATTCATTACCTACAATTCTAAATTCAAGCCCTGGTATTTTTATTTTATTTTGTTCTTCTTTACCTTTTGTAAATACTTTCTAATGAGCAGATGCATACTTACTTTTAGATAAAATTATTAAATTCTCGTCAAGAATATCTAAAATATTGGTCGATAAAGATGAAATGGTTGGAGTATAAAATAGTTTTACTGGATTTATTGTTTCCCGTTCAATTCCCCACATATTTATATTTTTTAATATTTCATTCATTGCAAGTGCTAACTATTGTGTAAACATGGGAAACTAATATTTATTTGTATCATTAACTTTCAATTTTCTAAAATTAACCTGATAAAACGATTCATCATAAAAACTGAATAATAACGGATAATTTGTGGATAAATTGTCAATATTAGATAAATTTATATGGAACCCGCAACTAGAATTTACATATCCACCAATATCATTTATAAATTTTAGAATTCTAGTTGTTACATCTATCTATTGCTAAAAAGTTAAAACGGGTGTTACTAATTCTACCCCAAATTTATCTATTCTGTCCTCTTCTTCTCGTTTTAATGATGCATCAGTTTCAAATCTGAAATAGGTAGGATCATCAGTACTATGATATTTCCATTCACTTTTTAATTTAAAATTATTTGTTAAATAATCACTAAATTGTTCTTTAAAATACTTAACAATTATTTCCCGATTGTTTTTAATAGATGATGATATCTCAGGCAGGTATTTTTCCACTTTAAACTTAGTAGGATCTACCATAAATTCAAATTCTAGTCCAATATTAATTTTATTCAAAAGTGATTTATTATTACCCATAACTTTTTTTTCTTCGGCAAACTATTCTTTAAGTATTTGCATTTAATCATCTCCAAATAATTTTACTTTTAATTTAATTATATTTATTCAGTTAAATTAAATATGATATTAATATTTATGGAATAATCGGAGGGGTAATATGTGTTCTTTTGATATGTATATTAAGATAATGGAATCAGAAAATTCGGTTAAGAGGGGCAAGAAAACGCCAGTCCAATAGTAGGTTCATGATATTGTTGGAAATTTCAGAAATTTGAACGAGTAGAAACAAATGTCAAAAATTATTAAAGATTTGAAAGTAGATTAGGTTTCTCTCAGTGGAATTTCAGTAGATTATAAACTATTAAATAAATAGATTGAACTTATTAATAACGATCCGTCATTGTCTCCGTTTAAATAATTGAGTTTAAAATAGTTTTGAAATGGTGGTAAAACACAATGAGCAAATTGGTTCTAGACGAATAGATACGTAATGACATACTTTAGGTAGTATAGAAATAGGTGAAAGACAAATAGGTGCTTAAAATTAAGTATAATAATCAATGGCGAATCATAGAACCATTTGTTTTAGGTTATACTAGGCGAAACAATATGTAGATTAGATAGTATCAGGTTATTGGTGGTAGCCTACGTGGTGTAACAAAAGGTTGGAAATTATTTAGAATAGATAGAATGGAAGAATAGCAATTTTCAGGTAAGTATTTTGAACACCCTAGAGAATTGTTTAATCCGTGGGATAAGCATATGCCAAAAATAATATCAATATAGACATTTAATAAACCCAAAAAAGAAGAAAAAGTTATTACTCCGATTACAATACCAGTCCAATATAATAGAGGAATTACATAGATTAATAATATTAGAATATTATTACAAAGAATGAATTAGTAGTATCCATATGTAACATATGAAATAAATGAAAAATTTCAGATAATCCCCAATTAGATAAAAAATGAAGCTGTGCTATAGGAATTACAAAAAATGAAATTAATAGATAGGTTTAATAATGATATTAAAGTTTTGCAACAAAGTGTTAACATATAGTAGACATTTATTCAGAATGTGTTCAAAGTATCATAGCTCCCTATATTTACCAAATCAATACAAAAATATAATGTAAATATGTTTTAGAAAATATAGCAATTAATGACATAGTTTATAGCTGAATATTCAAGATTAGTAAAAACATTTCCAGGTATGATAATAGGTATTGATAATAAGACAAATAGTATTGATTTTACATTTGATGAATAGAATTTTGGTAAATATAGCGATGATCAAGTAATGTAGTACTGGGGCAGGATTGATAGTATTGCAAAAGAAATAGTCAGATTTATGCAAAGTGTTTATGGTTATAATCCTAGTACTATATTTAGGGGACAATAATTAACGGAGGGATTTCAATGACAAATAAATAGTATTTTGTGAATATTAGCTCATAGGAGATAATATTTAGGGGTATTATATTATTCGAGTAGCATAACAGTTATATAATACTTACCGATAATGATAATTTAGAAATTCCAGAAAAATTAATTTATTATCTAAAGTATCAAATAAAAAGATTTTGTATATAGAATTCAGAACGAAACCCACATAAAATAATGGAATTCGCAAAAAGAGAAATAGAAAGATATTAGAAAACATCTAATGATATAAATGTTAATCAATATAAAAATTAGCTAATGTTTATAAGTATGGATAATTTTATTACATTACGATTGTTATCAGACGATGAATTTACAAGATTTAAACAAGTAGATAAAATTATAAGAGAAATAATTATTTAATTGGAGGCACAATTATGCTAAAGTCTAAAGTTGTTATATAGTTTATTTTTACCAGTGGAAAAGTAACTAAATTTACTTATGGAGAAATCGAATAGAAAAATTTTGATGAATTAAAACGCATTTTTATTCAAACAAAAGAAGAGATTGCCGAATCAAAGAAAACTGGAAAAATTCTTGAAATTTAGAACAAAGAAAAAACTGGTTATTTATTTGTATTCCCAGATCAATTATCTTAGTTTAATATATTTTTAGATGATAGAAAATACGATAATTTTGATTAATTCTATGTTGTGAGGAAATATTGTGGCTAAAGACTATAAATCGATAGTATTAAATAAAGTAGATAGACCTTATGTCGAATTTTGGAAAACTATAATTCGATCAGCGTCAAGCACCAATATTTTAACTCAACGAAATTCGGAATTATTAGAAATTTTAGATTAGGTTGTTGAATTAGTTAAAAATAGACGATTATTTGTAAAGTATTAGTTATATGACAAAACAACAGGACAACTATTGGGATTTTTTGATCCGTCTAAAATTTATTCTGGCATATCTATTGGAGGAAAATATTATAGATAGAATGATACAATAAATTCCCTTGTATTAACAAAAACATCTTAGGATTCTATATATAGAAGTTCTGATGTTAGATAGGGGACTATGGTAACTACTAATGTTAAAGATAAGCCAAAGCAATGGGAAATTAGTCAATAATTGTGGGGGCAAATATGGATAATAATAATTCAAATTTAGATAAGTTTTCTTTTATTTAGAAAAATAATAATAGTGATGAAACATCTAAATCTATTTCAAAACGAAACCCTACAATAGAAAAACGTGATATATTATCAAAACTAGATGATATTATTTCTTCAATTGAAAATGTAGTTAAAAGGTTAGATAAAATAGATAAAGAAGGATTTCATGAGCAAATAGAAGTAATACGATTAGAATACGGTCGTATAATAGACACTTATAATAAATTAGTATCCTAGTAGGATAAATCTAAAAGTGAAAAGACTAAAAGATTTAAAACTATTCTAATTACTATTACAATCTAGATAGTTACTTTATTTGTTGGAATAAAATAGGGTTCTAACCCCGATTTTCAAAATTTATGGATTGGGTTATTAAAATTCATAAGCGGAGGAATGTAATGAAAATTTCGCCAGTAACAATATTTAAAACCATTTAGGTATTTATAGTGTTATTTATTTAGTAGCTATCTATTGTTCTGATGTCTAGAAATTCTTTCGATGAATATGTAGCCTCACGATTAAAACGGATATAGATGAATATCAGACAGGTATTACCAAATGAACAAATATTAAATAAATTAAATAACAATGAATTTGATATATGTTCATCATTAGAAGATCAGTTAAATATTACAAAAAACTAGGTTAGAGCAAGTTTTGATATACAGCTTACAGATATGTATATTTAGTATAATACTCCTCCTAATACAGGATGGAATATATTATAGGCAACAAATTATACTACACCATATTAGTAGGTATCAAATTATTTTTATGATTAGACAGAATATACACAAACTATATTTGAATTCAATAACCCTATTACTAATCTAAATGGAGAAAAAATAATAGAATTAATTATACCTGTAAATTTAGATTGTGATAATTATGTTGTTTAGATGGGTATAAGTATATTATATAGTGATTTTATCTTAAAATCAAATGATATATAGTTTAGTTTTTATTTGTTTTTGATAATGGGCGTAGCTATAATAGGTCAATTATATTTTATAATAATTAGTAATATTAATAAAAAAACAATATTAAAAGAAAAGACAGAACAGTTATAGACGGCAAGAGAAACTATGTTTGATTCTTGGTGGGAAATAGATAGAACTATAAAGTTAGTGGATGCATCCAATAATTTTTATTAGATGTTGGGGTATTCTAAAGGAGAAATAATTGGTAAGTATTTTTAGGAATTTCTTACATAGGAAGAAAATACCCGTGTTAATGGGGGGTTAAGATTACTATTAACACAAAAATAGCCATTTAGACACTTTAGAAACCAAAGAGAAAGTAAAACAGGTGAAATAAGAACATTCTTAACAACAGGGTTTCCAAAAATAAATGAAAATGGTCAATTAGTTGGATTTTATTGTTATGATTATGATATTACAAATATAGAATAGTTAAAAAATAAAAGTATATTATTTAGAGAATAGTATTTTCAATATCCTTAGCCAATGATTATTGTAGATAAAGAATTAAATATAAAATATGTCAATTAGTAGTTTACTAAAAAATTCAATATAAAATAGGCTCAAGTATAGAATAAGCAAATAGGTCAATTTATATATAATGATAATTCGGATATAATTAAGAATAAGATTTTATCATATGTAATCAAAGATGAATAGATAATTGAAAATATTACTTGGAAGGATTCTTAGAATAATACATACAATCTTTAGTCATATATTTCATAGATTACAAACAATCAAGGCGAGATAATTAATTATTTCTTTATTTTCAGAGATATAGATTATTAGGATATAATTGAAAAGGAATCTCAGAATTTAGAAAATATTATTAAATTTTTAATACTAGAAAGTAAATATCCATCGGTATTAATAGATTAGGATACAAAAAAAATATTATTATCTAACGAAAAATCGTAGCAAGTATTTGGATATACAATAGATGGTTTTGATAAATTATTTCTTTATGATCTTTGGGATTTAACTATAGAAGAAATAGATGAGTGGGTAACTCAGTTATTAGCTAATACAAGCTGTGAAGAAACTACAATTGATTCTATTACAAAAACTAGAAGTAAAATTTAGGTTAAGTTTATATAGAAAACTTTACCATTATTTGATAGAAAATGTATTATTTTTATAATAAAGGAAGATTAATATTATGATAATGTTATATAATGATTTTGATCTAGATGAAGAAAAAGTATTTTCACGATATATAAAAAAAATAGAACAACTGTTTAGACAATCGTATTCATACAGATTTTGGGTAAAAATGCAATATGCTAAAAGAACTCTGATATGCCCATTTAGCGGTATTAACGGAGATGTATAGTATAACTTATTAGAATTACATCATCATCCGTTTACACTATATGATTTATGTATAAAATAGTAGGAAAAAGTTATAAGGATATATGAAATAAATGAAAAGTATGATGAAAGATATCATATATTAAATCAAGTTCCAGAATTTGAAGTAATACGTGTAATTTAGGATTAGCATTTAATTGATTTAGTTCCATATATACCATTAGCAGAAACATATCATAAGTGGTATCACCAAACACAACAAGGGGATTAGTGGGATTAGATAGAAATTAAAAATGAATGGATTGTTAATTTAGATAAAATAACATTATTAAATCAGTTTTTTGAAGAAGATAATAATTTATACTTACCAGATTTACGGATAGATGTTGAGGAAGAAATTAAGGGGGATTATTAATGCCTGATATACAAAATAAACCAAAATTAATAGATCGATTTAAAAATTTATTTGTAAGAAAAACTAAGGATAAAGTACAGGATGATGTAAAGTAGTAGATAGATCAATAGTTAGAAAAGTATTATGACTACTTTGGCACCAGAAAAATGACAGATCTAATAAATGAAACTTTAAAAACTTCTGGTATTCAAGAAAAGTAGACAATGCTTTAGCAGAAAAGATTTAGACGATATTCTGAATATGAAACTATTATATAGAATATTTCTGAATAGAAAAAATAGTTGATTTTCTATTATGACATGGTAATTAATCCAGAAGTATATACTGAAGATTTTTTAAAGATAGAAATAGACCAAGATATATCTAAACAAACATAGTATTTTACACCATCAGATGGTTCTGATACGTTTGTCCAAAAAGAAATTGATATTAAAGAATATATTAAATAGTTTATGAAAACAAATTAGATATATGATATAACGAAAAAATAGATATATGATGCATTATTATATGGTGATTAGTTTGTAGAAATAATAGAGCAGGATTATGAAGATACTCCAAACAAAATATTAATGAAAGAAGTTTAGAATGAAATACATTTTAAAAATATTCCTCCATCTAAAGTTGTTAAGTTGCAAGTAGGTAATGAAACGTTTGGATATATTGTATTACCACAATTAGCAGATAGATTAGAATATGATGAAGAAAGATTAGTTATAGATTTTCTATTACGATTTGTAGATAGATTGGATCCAGATTAGTTAAAAATATTTTCTGATACAATATTAAATAAAGAATAGTATTTTTCCGAAATGGATATACTTATGGATATTGAAATACCCGAAGGTAAACGAATTTCTGATTTAGATACAAACGAAAGAAATAGCATAGTAGAATCATTAAATAAGTCAGAAGTAATAAAAGACAAATTTTTACGAAAATAGAAAACTATTATTGAATAGTCAACATTTAATTATAGTGCAACGGGGTAGTAGCCATTCATTTTTCAAATAGATTTAACTCCATATTTATCTGGGGGTTAGACTATGGGTATTTAGCAACAGGATGTAGATAGATTAATGGAAGTTGATAGTAAAATGTAGGAATTATTAGGTCCAATTGAAGCTAAATATGTATAGCCTCAAAATATGGTTCATTATGGCTTAACAGATTATCAATATTATCCTTATGGTTAGGGTATTCTTGAACCAGTTAGATCGTTATAGTCATTAATAATGTTACTTGAATATTCAATGGTTATTTATAGATTAATAAAAGCACCAGACAGAAAAAAATATGTAATTGATATTACAGGAATACCTAAAGATAAAATACCAGAATATATAAAAAGAATTAAAAATGAATTAAAATCAACCAAAGTATTAAATACCAATGGTGGGATAGATGAGAACCAAGATTTAGTAACAATGGTAGAAGATTATTTTGTATTGCGTAAGAATGGTACAGAGTTAGTAGATGTTCAAAATATGGAAGGTGGACAAATACAATCACAAGTTGATGATATGGATTATTGGCATAAAAAATTATTATAGGCATTGGGTTTACCCCCTTCATATTTGGGATTCCAAGAAAGTTTATCGGGAAATTAGACAGTATTATCAATACAAGATCAACGAGTATAGAGAACAATTATGAGGTATCAAAGTGATTTAAATGGTTCAATTGAAGAACTAATTAAAAAATCATTTGAATTATTATAGTAGCATAACGATAGATATACATATCCAATAGACCAAACAATAGCAAATTTAAACAACAAATATTCAATTATATTAAATAGACCACAAACAGTTGAACAACAAGCAAAAGCTGAAGCTATGGCATCCCGTTTAAATTAGATTTCAACAATTTATGGTATGACAAAGTTTCCAGTCAATGATTTATTAATTCATTTTGGTGTATTTGATCAAAATGATATTGATTAGTTTGAAAAGTCTAAAAAGGAATATATAAAAGAACACCCAGAAGAATAGCAAGCAGCGGAAGAACAATCAGGCGGGGGTATGGGTGGATTTCCTTCTATTTAACAAGGGGAGTAAAATATGATATTAACAGAAGTTACTACATCCAGACCAACAATTATTTCTGAATAGAATAAATCTGGATCGTTAAAAATTTCTCTCGAATTATTAGAATGTGATAAAAAAGGACAAAATCGAAGAATTTATCCGTTGGATGATTTCAAAAAATCTGTTGATAGAATTCAAGGTAAGGTTAAAAATAGGTAGTTGATAGGAGAATTAGATCATCCAGTTGGTGAAGAACGATAGCAATTAGTATATATAAAAGAAAGTTCACATTTAATTTCTGATATTAAATTTAATGGAAATTTAGTTACGGGAGTGTTTGAAATATTTCCTAATGATAATGGAAGGAAAGTAACAGAGTTAATTAATTGTAATGTATAGTTAGGAACCAGTTTAAGATAGGCAGGTGAATTATACCCATCAAATGACAATACATTTATTGCTAAAAATGTAGAAATTATAACGTGGGATATTGTATCTAATCCATCATATGATATTACTTATTTTACAAGAGAAAGTATTATTGAAAGTTTACGTTACGTATTATCAGATAAGCAACATAAATTATATGATAAAACGTAGTGGAACAAATACAAAGACAGATTGATTGATATAGTAACGTTTAATTTAATGGAGAGTCTTAAATTAAAGCATTCCGAAGAAAACATTAAAATGATTAATGAATAGGTAATACGAGAAATGGATACTTTATTAAATGTGGAGGGATCAAATTATGGAAGAAGAAAATAAAGAAATTACCCAACCAATAGAAACTGATCCTAAAACACAAAGTGAATTATATTCTATTTAGCAAAATGTGATTGACGTTATAAAAGACAATATTGTTGAAAAATTAAAAGCCGAAGGGGCAAACATCGAAGATTTTCAAGATATTAAAGAAGTGGTGGGGGAAGAATAGTCTTAGGAAGCAGAAGAAGAATTAGAAGAAATACTACCTACATTAACATCAGATATTTTAAACCCAGAAGAAGTATCTGATGAAGATGTAATGGAATTAGAAGAGCCTGAATAGAATGACGATAAATTGGATGAATCTGAGTTATGGAATTTGGATGATTATATAAATAGTTTTACTATTGTAAAAGAAAGTCGGGAATTTGTTAACAACGAATTGAAATGTAAAAATAAATTTAATTTTAATGAAACAAAAGGGGGAAATGAGATGCCTGATAAAAAAATTACTAACCAAAAAGAAAATAATATGAAACAAATAAAAGATATTATAAAAGAATAGGCTGTTCTTTTTTATAAGGAAAAATCTAAGTCTGCAATTAAAGAATCTAAAGTATAGACAAAGGATTAGAAACCTAAATAGAAATCCTAGAAAAAAATATTAAAAGAGGCCGAAGATTTAGATAAGCCAAAAGTAACCGATACTGATGTTACTTCTTCTTAGAATGAAATTCCAGAAGTTGAACCAGAAACACCAAAAGAAGATATTTTTAGCGGTATCAAAGAAGAATTATCTTCTAAATTAGAAGATGCATTAGAGGGTATAATTTCAAAATAGGCAGATAGTTTAGCTGATAAAATTAAGTAGGCTATTGGAGAAGATTTAGGCATAGAATCCAATAATGGTGATATTTAGGGCGAAGTTGAACCCGAACCAGAAGAGCCAGAAACCCCAGAAGTTCCTTAGTAGGGAGCAGAAACATAGCCATAGGATTAGGGATAGTCAGCTTAGGAACTTCCAGATGAAGCACCGTAGGATCTAACACCTCCCGAAGAACCATAGGGGTAGGGAACAGAAGAAGAACCATTTACACTTCCCGAAGAACCAGAGGAACCAGTTAAAACAGAAGCAGAGGATTTTTTTGATGATAATGATGATTAGATGTTTGAG
>Ga0172381_10005016_pt1 | contig 13536 bp, 6 predicted proteins | sample Leawel6488metaG_FD_119754 | JGI IMG/M metagenome (GOLD analysis project Ga0172381, IMG submission 119754) | Leachate microbial communities from a municipal landfill in Southern Ontario, Canada - Leachate well 64-88 metaG | ecosystem: Engineered > Solid waste > Landfill > Unclassified | place... | reverse complement strand
GGCCATACAGCGGGCGATGGCAACCCTTTGTTTCTGCCCACCTGAAAGTTCATCAGGAAAATTATGCGCTTTTTCGGCTAATCCCACTATTTTAAGCAGCCGTATCCCGATTTCATTGGCTTCGGCTTTTTTCTTCCCAAGGAGTTTAACTGGACCGATGGTCAGATTTTCCAGAACAGAGAGATGTGCATAGAGATTAAATGACTGAAAAACCATTCCCATCCGTTGCCTGAGGGCCGGAACGTTGGTGCGTTTATCGAGCAGCGGGATACCGTCAATATAGATGGAACCGCCATCGGGCGTTTCCAGAAGATTGAGGCATCGGAGCAAAGTACTTTTTCCGGTTCCTGAAGGACCGATTACCGAAATGACTTCTCCTTTTTTGATTTCCACACAAATATCATTCAGGACAACCAGATCGCCAAAATGTTTTGACAGGTTATTTACTTTGATCATCGGGTTTCCTCCTTCATTTTTTTAATCTGTTTTTTTCGGGGATCTACTGAAATTTCAATTCGTCCCAGAGCCCAGGTCATCAGCCAGGCAAGAAAGAGGTACAATACAGCCACCATGATCAGGGGGAAAAATGCATCGAAGGTGCGGCTTCGGATGATATCGCCAGCCTTGGTCAGGTCCACAACCGCGATGTATCCTACAATGGAAGTCATTTTCAGGAGGGAGATGAACTCTCCCTTGTAAACGGGAAGGATGTATCGCAAAGCCTGTGGAAAAATGATGTAAAGGAAAGTCTGGACTTTTGAAAAGCCTCCTGCAATGGCAGCCTCTTTCTGTCCTTTGTCGATACTTTCGATGCCGGTTCTGAACATCTCTGAAACATAGGCACCGAAATTTAGTCCGAATGCAATGATGGCTACGATAACAGGGTTGATGTTTACCGAGGCAAAGGCTACGTAATAAATGATCATCAGCAGGACCAGGACGGGGATTCCTCTCAAAAGAGAAATATATGCCTTGGCTGAGCCAGAAAGCAGCTTTCGTTTCGACATCCTCATGTAGCATACCAACCCGCCGATGAGGGTCCCGAGGATTGCCGCAAGAATTGAAATGAGTACGGTCACTTTTAATCCCTCAACAATATGCAAGTACCTATTTTCCAGTATGATGTTGTTGTAAAAACTGGTTGTAACAACTTGGAAGAACGATTGGTTGCCGGTTCCGGTTTTATTACCGGTTTCTTTTACCTGTGTTCCCTCCATTTCAATGGGATTGACGATGTTTATCGTTTTTGCAACGACGCTAACGCCCGATTCATAATAAGGTTCTGAAAAATCGATCTGTTTTTTTCTTTCGGGTGTAATCATCAATGAACTGGTTATCAGGTCGATCTTGTTGGTAGAAATGGAGGCAAGCAGACTTCCGAACGGAAGGTCAACCGGGACAAACTCCAAACCGGCATACGCTGCAAACCGTGTTGCCAGTTCAATGTCAAAGCCAACCAGTTTACCATCTTTCATGATGGTGAAAGGCATTCCGATATCACTTACTACCCCGACTTTCAGGAGTCCGTTGGTTTTTGCGCTTTTAATTCCGGGCATTTTCGTCAGGCCTTTGTTCATCCACCGGTCAACCATGTCCAGATAGGTGCCATCTGAACGGATTTCTTTAAGAAAAGTGTTGAACCGGGTGCGCAGCTTATCGTTTTCCTTGTTAAACCCGGCAGCGATGGGAACCGTAAATACGTTTTTTGAGAGGATTGCAAGCTTTGGGTTTTTGCTGAGGATGTCTTTCAGGGAAGTATGGTCAAAAAAGGCGACATCCACTTTATCCGAATTCAAACCGAACAACAGATCGGAAATATTGGGATACTGAAAAATCGCAGCTCCTGGGAACTCTTTCGTGGCATAGGCATCGTGAATACTCCCAAGCAACACCCCGATGCGTTTGTTTTTCAGATCATCGAGGGTTTTTATTTTGAGACCGGCCGGTTCGGGACTCTTTTGCCCGTAGTCTTTGACTGCTGCAGCGATGCCACTTGGATAGTAACATTGGGAAAAAAGGACTTTTTTTGCTCTTTCCCCGGTGATGGATAGTCCGGCACCGATCATATCGACTTTGCCTGAAATCAGGGCTGGAAGAAGGGCTCCAAATTCCATGTCGACGACCTCTATCTTTTTTCCTAATTTCTTTGCGATGTAACAGGCGTATTCTACATCGAATCCGGTAACCTGTTTATTGCTATCGACAAACGACATCGGTTCGGTAACGGCAGCCGTCCCGAATTTCAGCACATCGTTTTCGGGGTTGAATTTAAATTCCGGCATGGGACCAACGCGTCCTTTTGAAGGGAACCAGCGTTTGAGCATGTCATCGTAAGTTCCGTCGGATTTTAATTGAACAAGTACATCATCCATGGCTCTTTTCAGAGCGGTATCTCCCATTCTGACAGCAAATCCATACTGATCATCAAAAAGCAGTTCGTCCAGAACGATCAGACCTTCGTTTTTTGCCGCAATGTTTTTCAGGATGGGAAGATCATAAATTACCGCGTCGGCTTTCCCGTCTTTGACTGCCATAGAACAATCAAATACGCTGTTATAATATTCGAGTTTTGCGTCCGGGAATTTTTTTAACACAAACTGATCGGCAACAGTTCCAGTAGGAACGGCAAACGTTTTCCCTCCTTTAAGCATTTCGAGGGATGTAATCTGCATTTCTTTATGTCCGCATCCCCAAAAAACAAGAATGAATGACAGAATCAGCAATTTCTGGTAGTTGTTCATGCTATTGCAACGGATTTAGGATCTGTATCAGCATCCGGGCTTTCAATTCCATTTTTATATCCGGAATCATTGCTTCACAAATTTCACGGTTTTTCGGATATTCTTGTTTTGAATTTCTACCAGATATATTCCCTGGTTCAGGTTGTTTATGTTGACAATGATCTTACCGTTGTGTTCTGTCCAAGTGGTGTTACACGATCTTCCGATCATATCAAGGATGTTGATCCTGATATTGTCGGAAGGATTAATAATGGAAGGATCGACATCAATTGCGATTTCACGATCGGTGACCGAGATTGTAAAGTCATTGGGTTGCTCATGGTGTATATTATTGATACCTACGAACCCTTGGCCATTTGCATCTATCCGGGCCATAAACAATTTGCTTCCTCTTGATCCGCAAAGAATAGTTCCTCCGTCGGTGGCGAGATCCAGCCCATAAATACACTCCTGTGTGAAAATGGTTCCTTCTCCATCAGTTGTGGTCCATAAAGTATCGCCAAGGTTGTTGAATTTGACGACATAGGCAAAATTAATATTGCCTGTATAATCATTTTGTGTATTCCCGGCAGCAATGAAATCGCCATTTCCGTCCATTACCACGGCGTTGAAGCCATCAAAGAATCCGAATTTGTCATATTCTTTTTCCCAGATGATATTACCCTGGGGATCAATTTTCACAACTTTTGCATCCTGATCACCTGCCCCAACAGTGACTGCCTGAATTCCGCAGGCAACATAATTTCCGTCGGCTGTCTCAACAATGTAGTTTCCCATTGAATATGCCCCGGTGTTGTATGTTTTTTTCCATAGCATGTTTCCCTGGCTGTTGAGTTTCATAACACACATTTCTGGCAGCGGAAGGGATGAGAAGCAAATAATGTACCCATTGTCGGTAGTTTGCCGGATATTGCCCATGAAGCATAGCCCCACCCCCCCAAATCCTCCTGTGAGCGGCTTAATATCCGGAAAGGTTCTCATCCAAAGAGAATCGGCCGATGGCCCGGTTTTCATCACATAGAGGATTGAATCCTTGTTCCCGGCAACAATAAATCCCCCGTCGGTGGTTGTGGCGATGCTTCCTCCGCACATTTCCTGGTTTGGATAACCGTAGTTCTGAGCCCAGGCCATCTGACTTGACGCATCATATTTCATCATAAACATTCCACCATAATCTCCTCCAAAGTAAGAGTATCCTGAAATGACACAGTTTCCGGCATTATCTGCCAGGGTTAACGAATTGGCTTGTGAAAAAAAACCTTCATTGAAATTCGTTGCCCAGATAATGGATCCGGAGGGATCAACTTTCATTGTCATGGACCGGGCAACCACAGTCCCGGAATAATCGAAGGTATCCGACCGTCCGGCTACCAGATAATTCCCTTCAAAATCAGTTTTTACCGAGAAGAAAGCTCCACCTCCCAGCTCATATACTTTTTCCCAGGTTGTTGTTCTCTGTTGCGAAAAAAGCTGAACACTGAAAAACAGCAGGAATAATACGGATAAAGCCAGATTTCTCATAATTGTATGGTTTTATTTGTTCTATTACCCAAAAACCGACATTTTATATATTTCAGCGGGACAAATTAGTACATTTTCTGTTTCAAAAAAAATGAAAATTTAAGGTCAAGCGTTTTTCTGATCGCTTTTCTGATCTTCATCCGGTGAATTTCTTACTTTTATGGACTTATTTTCAGCCGACATTAAGAATGGAAACACGCTTTCCACGTTGTAACTCTTTTCTTCATTTTTTCGATGGGGAAAAAGAGTACACTGGATTCCATGGCTCAATACGGATACTCCGAAACCTGAAATTTAAATGAATGATCCTATTATTATCCGGAATGCATCGGAGAACAACCTGAAGTCTGTTTCCGTTGAGATCCCGAAAAACAAGTTGGTGGTTATCACCGGGGTTTCCGGTTCAGGAAAATCCTCTTTGATTTTTGATGTTCTTTACCGGGAAGCGGAGAGCCGCTACCTGGGTTCCTTTTCTACTCATGCCCGTCAATTCTTAGGTAAAATGAAACGCCCGGAGGTTGATCGGATTGAGGGTTTATCGCCGGCCATAGCCGTAAAACAGCAGTCGTCCGTCCACAACCAGCGTTCCACCGTAGGTACCATCACCGGGATTTATGATTATCTACGATTGCTTTATGCCCGCATTGGGAAAGCACACCGCAGCCTTTTTTCTTTCAATTCGCCCGAAGGAGCTTGTCCGCATTGCAAAGGTCTGGGAGTGGAAGATCGTCTCGATCCTAAATTAATGATTGCCGATGCCAGTAAAACGTTGCGCCAGGGTGCTCTGGTTCTCACCGCACCCAATGGTTATATCATGTACTCACAAGTTACTTTGGATGTTCTCGACCAGGTTTGCCGGGCTGAGGGATTTAATGTAGATATTCCCTGGCAGGATCTTACCCCGGAACAGCAGCATATTGTGCTATACGGGAGTGAAAAAATCGAGATACCCTATGGCAAACATCCTCTTGAATCGCGTATGCGTTGGAGCGGGATCACGGCCAAGCCACGGGAGATGGGCTATTATAAAGGAATCCTTCCGGTGATGGAGAACATCCTCCTGCGCGACCGAAATAAAAACATCCTCCGGTTTGTCCGAACCGATAGCTGTTCGGTTTGTCACGGATCCAGACTGAATGAAAAAGCCCGGTCGTTTCAGATCCATGGAATGTCGATCGACAGGCTTTGCGATTTGCAACTCAATGATCTCCGGAAATTATTGGAAGATTGGGATTTTAACGGTCAGGATCTGGAAATTGCTGCCCCGGTTATTGCTCCCATTGTCCGCAGGATCGGGTTAATGGAGCGGCTGGGATTGGGTTATCTTTCTCTTCGACGCGACTCCGGCTCTTTGTCGGGAGGGGAAGCGCAGCGGCTCCGGCTAACTACGCAGGCCAACTCGGACCTCAGCGGGATCCTTTATATTTTTGATGAACCTTCGATTGGGCTTCATCCCCATGAAGTTTCGGGGCTCATTGATATTTTAAAAGATTTGCGTGATAAAGGGAATTCGGTGTTGGTTGTTGAGCATGATGAGGAATTCATCCGCCAGGCCGATTGGTTGATTGATGTTGGCCCGGGTCCTGGAGAACATGGAGGTGAGATCCTGGTGAATTCTGCGGTCAGCGAGTTGAACCGGTTGCCGGAATCTATTCGTTTGAAAAGTAAAACGCTGGAATTTTTATTGGCCGGAGTGCCTTCCGGAATTGCTGCTCCAATTCGAAAAGAGACCGGGACCATTCTAATCAAAGGGGCCAGGGCAAATAACCTGAAAAATATTGACGTTGCCTTTCAACTTGGTTCTTTGAATGTTGTAACCGGCGTATCGGGTGCCGGAAAATCTACACTGGTCAATTTCACCCTTGGAAATTTTCTACGCAATACTTTTCAGGGAGGGCGCGAAAACGTTGGAAAATGTGATGAAATATCGGGATGGGATAAAATCGGGAAGATCATTGCTGTGGACCAGTCGCCCATTGGCCGTACTCCAAGAAGCAATCCCGCCACCTATACAGGATTGTTTGACCGGGTAAGGGAGCTCTTTGCATCGATGCCGGAAGCTGTATCGCGGGGGTTTGATAAAAGCCGGTTTTCTTTTAATACCCCGGGAGGACGGTGTGAAGCATGCGAAGGAGCCGGTTACCAGCAAATCGGAATGCATTTCATGGGCAGCGTAGAGGTGGTTTGCGAAGCTTGTGAGGGGCACCGTTTCGACGAAGCAACCCTGGCCATCCGGTACCGGGATAAAAATATTTTTGAAATCTTAGAGTTGACCATCAATTCGGCCATCGCTTTTTTTAACGGGGAACCGAAAATCCTCCACTATCTGCAAGCTCTTGATGATCTCGGATTGGGGTATCTCACCCTGGGTCAGCGTTCTTCGACCCTCAGCGGGGGCGAAGCACAGCGGGTTAAATTGGCAACTGAGCTGGCGAAGCCCCAGGCTGCCCATACCTTATACCTTTTAGATGAACCCACCACCGGATTGCACGATGCCGATGTGGTGAATCTGCTTACATCGCTGAATACCCTGGTAAGGCAAGGTCATACGGTCATTGTGATTGAACACCATTTGGGACTGATCGCTTCCGCCGGTCACATTATTGATCTGGGCCCGGGCAGTGGCCGTGAAGGGGGGAATCTTGTGTTTTCGGGAAGCCCCACAGAGATCATCCGATGTACAGAATCATTGACCGGCCAGGCGTTGAAGGAATACCGGAAAACAACGAAAATCCAACCTGCTCCTGCACAAAACAGCGTCGAATGGGCAGGAGCCGCATCAAGCATCAAACTTAAAGGGGTAACCACCAACAATCTTAAAAATATTTCGGTTGAGATTCCACATCAAAAAATCACGGTGATCACCGGAGTTTCGGGAAGCGGTAAATCTTCCCTGGCATTTGACACGATTTTTGCCGAGGGACAAAACCGGTTTTTGGAGGGTTTCTCAACCTATTTCCGAAGTCAGGTCGGGATGGAAGAGAAAGCCTCTTTTGAAGAGCTTACGGGGCTTACCGCAACTTTTGCCATTGACCAGCGAATGCCGGGGCACAATCCGCGTTCTACCGTGGGCACCCTCTCGGAAATTTATGATGCCTACCGGTTGCTATATTCCCGAATGGGAATGTCGGTCGTAACTTCATCACTTTACTCCTTCAATCATCAGCATGGTGCTTGTCCGTTGTGCGATGGTCTTGGTTTTATCATTGCCTGTGATCCCGAAAAACTGATCACCCATCCCGAAAGGTCAATTCTTTCAGGTGCCATGGATGGAACCAAAACGGGGAAATTTTATGGAGATCCTTATGGTCAGTATGTAGCCACCCTGAAGACGGTGGGTGAGAAGCTCGGGATTGATTTTGCAAAGCCCTGGCAAATGCTGAATGAAAAGGAAAAAAACATAGTCCTTGATGGTACTGGAGAAGAGTCATATCAGGTTACCTGGGAGTTTCTCCGGAATAACCGGAGGGGGGAATATCAATTTTCCGGACCATGGCAGGGATTGATAAACCTTGTAGGGGAGGAGTATCTTAGAAAACATGCCGATCGCCGGGGAGAAGGGATGATGCCGCTAATGAAGCAAACAACCTGTGCTGCTTGTAATGGATCGCGGTTACAACCCGAAGCGCTGCGGTATCGGGTGAACGGATTAAACATAGCCGAACTTTCAGCCAGATCGGTTAAAGCTGCCATCGTTTTTTTCAATGATTTGAGCCATCTCCCGATCAACGGACCAAATCAAAAGTTGATTCCTGATCTTATTCGTGAAATCCTGCAAAAGCTTGGGTTTCTAGATAAATTGGGGTTGTCGTATCTTACCCTCGACCGGGCTTCTTCAACTTTATCGGGAGGAGAGTCACAGCGGATCAAGTTGGCCAACCAATTGGGATCGGGATTGACAGGGCTCACCTATATTCTGGATGAACCGACCATGGGATTGCATTCCCGGGATATCTGCCAACTGATCGACCTGATCCGGTCGCTGAAAGAGGCCGGAAACACTGTGATCATGGTAGAGCATAACAAAGAGGTCATACTTGCCGCTGATTACATCATTGATATGGGTCCAGGTGCCGGCAAGCAGGGAGGTCAAATCGTGGCCGAAGGAGCTCCGGCTGAAATCATAAAAAATCCGGATTCCATTACCGGGGTTTATCTTTCGATGGAATATCAAGGGTTTACAAAAAGTTCTGTGGATCGAATCAAAAGCAATGCCGCTGGTGTTCGGCCAACCTTGTTTATTCAAAATGCTTATTCAAACAATCTGAAAGGATTTGATCTTGACCTTCCTTTGGGCGGAATCATTGCCATTACCGGTGTTTCGGGCAGCGGAAAATCTACTTTAATGGATTCGGTGATTCTTGCTTCATGGAAAAATAAAAAAGCCACAGGATGTACACTCATCAAAGGGTTGGAGCATTTTCACCAGGTTGTAAGAGTTCATCCTCAAACCGGTTTTACCTCGAATCTCGCAACAATGGCAACCTATACCGGGATCTTTGAAATCATCCGTGATTTATATGCTTCTCTTCCGGAAGCAAAGCAAAAAGGGTTTGGGAAGAATCATTTTTCTTACTTAGGGAAGGAAGGAAGATGTCCGGCCTGTGAAGGGTCAGGAAAAATCCGCGTTTCTATGGATTTTCTGGCAGATGTAAAAATGGAGTGCGAACGATGCGGAGGGAAACGCTACAAGCCGGAAATCTTAACCTGCCGGTATCGTGGATATTCCATTGCAGATATTCTGGAGTTAACCCTGTTGGAAGCGAGGGCTGTTTTTGAAGATCAGAAAAATCTGATGCAGTCATTACAAATACTTGAAACAGTTGGGTTGGGATATCTTCAATTGGGGCAGTCGCTCGACACCCTTTCGGGAGGTGAATCTCAGCGGCTGGTATTGTCGGTGGAATTGATGAAAACCGGGAAGGGAGCGACCTTGTACTTGTTCGAAGAACCATCGACCGGGCTTCATTTTGCCGACATTGAACATCTGATTACATTATTTCATAAACTGGCTGGCAATGGAAATACCCTGATGGTGATTGAGCATGATCCCATGATTCTTGCCGAAGCCGACCGGATTATAGAACTGGGCCCCGGTAGCGGTGAGGAAGGCGGATGGATATAAGGATCTCCCCGGCTATTGCTTTTTACGCTTGTTCATTTTATATATTCCACGGAGGAAGATTGTCATCGTTATGATGGTGATTCCAAGAATGAAATATTCAATATGATCGAGGGAAGCAGGAAATTTTCTCCCGATCAGATAGCCCATCGGAATAAAAGTACCGGACCATAATATTGCTCCACAACAATTAAAGAGGGTAAATTTCCAGAAATTCATATCGATGGCACCGGCTAAAATGGGGACAAAGGTTCGTATTACCGGCAAAAACCGTCCGCCGATTAATGCAAAACCTCCATATTTTTCATAGTACTGGTGTGTTTTTTGAATATGCTCTTGTTTAAAAAACCGGGTGTCTTTCTTTTGAAAAATCCGTTTCCCCAGATATTTTCCCGTGAAAAAACCGGTAATATTTCCTACGATGGCAGCCAGAGCGACACTGATGACCAGCCAATAAATTGAAATTTCCAGTTGGGTATTGCATAGTAATCCGGCAGTAAAAAGGAGGGCATCTCCGGGAAAAATGAAACCGAAAAACACCCCGGTTTCAGCAAAAATTACGATCAGGAGTAAAGTCAATCCACCATATTGGATCAACTTTTCGGAATTGATCAGAATCTCAAAAACTTCTTTAAAATGTTCCATCTCCTGGTACCAGGGTGCAATTCATTCTCATCGATTCGTTATTTTCTTCTTTCACTTTTTCGAAATCTCCCCATATAGCTTGAGGATCTCTTTTTTGAATTCGGGAGGCGCTTCAAGGTATCCCCATCCGATTTCCAATCCCATTATTCCGCCAAGGGCAGAATCTTCGGAAGTGACAATTCCATGCGGAATTTTACGGTCAGTCAGCACTTCTTCCATCAGACCAGCTTCAAACTCATTGCTTAACACAAGAATTTTTTCGAATGTTTTCATGATTCTGTTTTTTTCATCTAAGGTAGTAAAAATATTGGAACCCGGTCGTCATCGAAGCCTAAGTACACCTTAAATTTTCTCCAAAGGGCCGTTTTTTTTGTAGCCACTGCTACAGGAACCCTTGATGTCTCCACCCGTTGCTTTACATCAAATGTTTGTGATTGTGTGTTAGATCCCGTTGCTTTTGTGTTTGTAACTTTTTCGATGTTATCATATAACTTTTCATTTTGTTTTATTTATTACATTTACATAATAACTTTCACTCAGTGACCATACTTGTAATATTTTCCATATTGCTCACGCGATATTCAATTGGGGACTTGCTATGCCATCTACAAGCATATTCAATACCGTTTTTATGGAGGGCAAACACCCTTTTTTCTATTGGGAAGAATAATCTGGATTGTGTTCCCCCACGTGGTCTTTTAAATTGAGTTAGACTATGGGGGGAGATTATTTTATAGGCAAATACTAATTTTCATCTAAAAACATTGAAATTATGAAAAAACAGATTTACTTACTATTATTTTTTGTTCTGGCGATGTGCCTGAGCTCATCGATAAAAGCCCAGACAGTCCCAATTCAATCAGCTGGTTTTAGTTATGTTTTAACTGATCCCGGATTTGTTTCAGGAGATCATTATGATGTAAACATTTTTCTTTATGATCCTTCTTCGGGTTATATTGCGTCTCAAACCCAACTAATAGGCACTTTCTACGTACCTGGAGCTTATAGTTATGTAGGCAATACCATAATGTTTTACATGTTTCAATCCAATGGATATCAGGTAGGGCTTTTTGTCTCGAAAAATGATTTTCCATTGGGATCTCAAAGAAACAGGGTAGGGTTGTCAGGGGTTTTAATTCCTGATGCCAATGGAGTGGTTCATCCTTCAACAATTAATGTAGCTTCTTGGTAGTATAAAAAGAGAGGCGATTCCGGTTATCGGGATCGTCTCTTCTTGCTGTTGCCAAATTCAATTTATGTTTATTTGAGACGACTATTTTAAAAACAGATGTCTTAAATTTGAAGAATTTCGCACTACCAATCGAGAACTATTTGTAATTGATTAATTTTTGAAAGGAGTAACAAAACGGAATTTGAATAAAAAATATTTACTCATTCTATTTAGTCTTTTTTGTGGCATAACGGCGATCGCACAAACCATTACCAATGTTGGTACAGATTTCTGGATTGCATTTCCTCCTAATGGGTCGCCATGGAAAATAAACCTGTTTATTTCTTCCAACTTTTCAACAAGTGGAACGGTGGTTTCTGCTTTTCCGGGAGTTAATCAAAACTTTACCGTCATACCGGGGGTCGTCACCCAACTGTCATTACCTGTTGGCATTTGTCTTCAGGGCGGTATAGAGGACAAAGGAATTCACATCGTGTCGATTGACCCGATCTCCGTGTACGGATTAAACAAAGGTTATGCAACTACTGATGCTTTCCTTGCTTTACCTATCAATGCTGTGGGGCTAGATTACAGAATTGTGACTTATAAAACCACCATGCCCAATTATGGATCGTGCTTCAGTGTGGTTGCAACGCAAAATGCAACAATTCTGAATGTTTTTAATCATCAGACTAATTCGACGATCATTATCAATCTGAATCAAGGACAAACCTACCATGTTGAAGCTTCGAATATCGGGGAGGATGTAACGGGATCAAGAGTACAGTCCAATTTTCCTGTTGCAGTATTCGGTTCGGTTGATATTGTTAATGTCCCGGAAACATGTGGATCTGCTGATCATATTGTTGAGCAAATGTTCCCTTATTATTCATGGGGAAAGAATTTCGTAACTGTGCCGTTAGCAGGCCGCGATGCCAGCGGAGATATCTTCCGGATAGTTTCTGCACAGGATGGGACTGACATCTTAATTAACGGAATCCCGGTGCCAACAATAAACTCCGGTGATTATTATGAATCTAATCTTACTGGATATAATTTAATTACAACATCAAAACCAGTTATTTTGGCACAGTTTGCTAAAGGCATTGGATGTTCGGGAGGTACTACTGGTGATCCTTTTATGATGTTGATCCCGCCGAGGGAGCAGTTTTTAACAAATTATACAGTTTCAACCGTTGCTGGCTTTGTTTCACATTGGGTTAATGTAGTCGCTCCTGACTATGCCCTTGGAACCATTTATCAGGATGGAGTTTTAATCCCCAATGCTGCCTTTATACATATCGGAGCGACAAATTATTACGGAGCGCAAAGACCGGTTTCTGAAGGCTCACATACATTTACCAGCACGTTTCCTTTTGGCGTATTTGTTTATGGCTGGACTTCGTCTGATTCCTATGGTTATCCCGGCGGTTGTTCACTTTCTCCTGTCGGTATGGTTAATAGCGTTACAATCTCTCCGCCCACTGCTACAGGCACCCTTGATGTTTCCACGCTTTGCTTTACTGCACATGTTGAAGATTACTTATTAAATCCTGTTGCCGGTGTACTTGTAACCTTTAACATCAGCGGAATCAGCAACATTACCGGACACGCCTACACAGATCCTTCGGGAAATGCACAATACTGCTATGCCCGAACGGGTACCACCACAGGTATCGACAATATTTATGCAGAATGTTTCGGATATAATTCTACAACCTCAACTGCGAACTGGATTTTGAATTGTTTGAATCCAACCGGAGCCGGTACAATCGGTAACAATCAGTCAGGATGTGGGAGTTTTACCCCATCTCCCATAACCAGTCTCACTTTGCCATCTGGACAATCAGGAACACTGGAATATAAATGGCAGCAATCGACAACCAGCGCTATTTCCGGGTTTACTGATATCGCAATGAGTAATTCAGCCGATTATTCACCAGGGTTAATTACACAAACGACCTGGTATCGAAGGGTGGCCAAGGTAGACTGCATGAGTGACTGGACTGGCGCTGCCATGACTGACGCATTGGAAATGATCGTCTACCCGGTAGTGCTCGTTGGCGTAACCATATCTTCATCGGCAAACACGGTTTGTGCCGGCACTCCGGTAACATTTACTGCTGTTCCGGTAAATGGAGGATCAACACCGGTATATCAATGGAAGGTGAACACATTCGATGAAGGAACCAATACACAAACATATACTTATACTCCGGTTAATGGTGATGTAGTGCAATGTATTTTAACTTCATCAAACACCGTTTGCACTTCCAACAATCCCGCCACATCCAATGCAATTACCCTGATCACCAAACCCGGTCCGGAAGTAAGTT
>Ga0172381_10005015_pt1 | contig 13538 bp, 14 predicted proteins | sample Leawel6488metaG_FD_119754 | JGI IMG/M metagenome (GOLD analysis project Ga0172381, IMG submission 119754) | Leachate microbial communities from a municipal landfill in Southern Ontario, Canada - Leachate well 64-88 metaG | ecosystem: Engineered > Solid waste > Landfill > Unclassified | place... | reverse complement strand
TCAGGAAACATACTTTCAATAGCGCGGGAGAAGGATAAGATTGTCTGGAATAGATGATTCTAGTTTTTGAAAAATAACCCAAGGTTTAAAAATCTTGAAGGCTATGTTAAATCATGAGTAAGCTAAAAGGGAGTGAAACAGAAAAAAACCTTCTGAAATCTTTTGCTGGTGAAAGTCAAGCAAGGAACAGATACACTTATTTTTCTAGTGTAGCTAAAAAAGAGGGGTTTGAACAGATAAGTGCGATATTTCTTGAAACAGCAGAAAATGAGAAAGAACATGCAAAAGTTTTCTTTAAGTATCTCGAAGGCGGAAGTGTAGAAATAACAGCAAAATATCCTGCTGGAAAGATAGGGAATACAGATGAAAATCTTTTAGCTGCAGCAGATGGAGAGAAAGAAGAATGGGGAAAAATATATCCTGAATTTGAGAAAATTGCTCGTAAAGAGGGGTTTGAAGAAATAGCTAAATCTTTTAAAGAAATAGCTGAAGTTGAAGAGCATCATGAAAAAAGATATAGAAAACTTCTAGAAAATCTAAAGGCAGGAAAGGTCTTCAAAAAAGAGAAGGTTGTAAAATGGAAGTGTAGAAATTGTGGATATATTCACGAAGGTAAAAATGCTCCAGAATCCTGTCCTGCTTGTAACCATCCGCAAGCATATTATGAGATTTTAGAAGAAAATTACTAGTGATGGTAAACAAAACAGAGAAAAAGAGTAAAATAAACTGGAAGGTTCTTATCTGTTGTTTTATTATAATCTATGCTGTGGCAGCACTGGGAAGTATCTTTACTTCGCAAGGTACTGGTAGTGACTGGTATAAATCAATAAAACCCTCGATAACTCCTCCAAGTGTAGTTTTTCCTATTGCGTGGAGTATTCTCTTTTTTCTCATTGCACTCTCACTCTATATTTGTTGGACAAATACAGATAATAAAGAAGAAAGAATTACAGTAGGCATTGTATTTGGAGTAAACTTTGTTTTGAATATTACATGGTGCATTCTGTATTTTGCGCTAAAGAACCCCAAACTTGCATTTTTTGACATAATCTTGCTTTTAGCATCAATTGTTTCAATGCTTCTGCTTTCTTTGAAAATAAATCATAAGAGTTTCTGGCTTTTAATGCCATATTTTCTTTGGGTCTGTTTTGCTTCTATCTTAAATTTTCTTTCTATTTGATATACGCTAAGGAGATAAGTTTTTTAAGAGTGTTAAACAATATATCCCATGACATATAGAAATATATTGAAAAAGACTGATTCTGACAGTTTTGTTAGAAAATTTTTGAAAAATCATAGGGTTTTATCATGGCTAGTAATCTTAGTCGTCACGGGATTGATTATTATCGGAGGTCTTCAGGTTTTTGATTATATCAAACTTCTTTTAGGATATGATTTGACAATAAGACTTAGTGCAGATAAAAATGACTTAAATTTTATTAATGGACAAAATGAAACAATTACCTTTAGTATTGATAGAATTTCAAGGATTTTTTGCAATACACAATGTGAATATAGCTTCAATGATTTAAGCGAAGACAAACTCCTTTCAGAAGGAAAGTTTGATTTAAAATCTCCGATAACAAGAGAAATTCAGGAAAAAGTAACTGCACCTAACAATGGAGAGGGGCAAAAAGTATACTCCTTTGACTTAATCTGCAGAAATAATGCTAATTTCATATGTAATACTGAAGGCAAAAATATCACCCGAAGAACATTGATTACAGCAGAGTATTATCTTTCTCCTGAACAACTAAATCTAAAACAAGATATTGAAAACGATTTAAAACAAGATTATGGAAAGTTTATTGCAATCAATCAAACATTTAACTCAATCAATGATCAAGCTTCAAATTTAACATTTATTATTGAAAAAAATAATTCAGTAAAGCTTGCTGGTTTATTGAATAGTTTTGAGAGTTTATTTAATGAAAATCTGCGCTTATGGGTTAGACAAGATTATGAACAAATAAAAATGCAAGATAATGGGGGAGTTTTATTAAATCAGATTAATGACTCGTTTAATAATTTTAGTAAGAAAATTTTAGAAAATGAGTTAGAATATAACTTTTTGATAAATAACCTTTCTTCAATAAAACAAAGTCTAGAAACACTAAAAGAGAATAATTTTAATCAAACCCAAACAGATGAATTAAATCTTATTATTGAAGAATTCAATACTAAAACCGAACAATTTGAAAAAAGTAGTGAACTTGTTAGAAAACAAAAGATAGTCAGTTCTCTTAATACACTAAACCTTTCCATGTTTCTAAATCAAACTAATGAAACATATCGTTCAAATCGTACGATTATCTTTAATTTAGAACCGGCAAACATCAGTATTGAATTAATCAATGTTTCAGTGAATTTAAGCTTGCCTGAAAACAAAAAAATCTGTTGTTTAAAGGGAGATTGCAGTTTTTGTAAAACTCAAGAGAATTACCCAATTATTCTCCTGCATGGACATAACTTCAATGTGGACATTTCTGCAGATAATAGTATTAATCTCTTTGACGAACTCCAGAAAAAGCTTGAAAATTTAGATTATCTTGATGCCGGAGAACTTTATTTATATGAGGCAACAAGAGAAGATCCTGGAATTTTAGGAATGATAAATAAACCCATTGTCATAAGAGCAAGCTATTATTTTGATTTTTTAAGTAAACCAGAAGGATACAAGAGTGTGCAAATAAAAAGCGAGAATCTTGATACTTATTCTATAAGACTGAAAGAAATAATTGAAAATGTCAAGTATGAAACTCAAAGCCCAAAAGTGATAATTATTGCACATAGTATGGGCGGATTAGTCGCAAGAAGGTATATTCAGATTTTTGGAAATGATAGTGTTGATGAGTTGATTCTGATTAATACCCCTAATAAAGGCATAACTGGGAAAACAAGCAGTTATTGCAGCATTATTGGAGCTCTACAAGAATGTGAAGATATGGATTCTGAAAGTCTATTCATCAACAAACTAAATCACGAAAAAAGCGATTCTATTAAGACCATTAATATAGTTGGGAGGGGATGTTCAATGGATTTAGGGGATGGAGATGGTATTGTCTTAAAAGATAATGCTGTTCTTGACTCCAAGATTGCTCAGAATTTTTTCATAAACGGGAGTTGCTCCGGAGTAGACTTATTGCATAGCTCAGTTCTAGACATAAAACAGCATCCAGAACTTTTCCAAATAATTAATGAATCGCTGCAATAAGTTAGAGAATAACTCAAACCTCTCTAAAAAATTGATTGTAGTGCCTAAGTTTTAAGCAAAAAATTAGAAATTTCTTGAAAAGACAGATTTTTATACCCGACTATAATCAGTCTATTCATGACCCCTAAAACACACAAACTACATAGAAAAAAGCCCATTATCGCTCTTGCACAGATAAGATATTCGGGAATATCAAGAGAAAATATAGACATAATAAAGAGATATATCCGATTGGCAAAGTCCAGGGGTGCAGACATTGTTTGTTTTCCAGAGGGGTGTCTATCCCTAAGATGCAGGAAGAATCCTTTTGGTCTAAACCACTGTTTTATTAAAGAGATAAAAGAAGAGTGTAGAAGGAATAAGATATGGTGTATAATCAATGATGATTTTGTTGTTCGTGGAGAAACATATAGCCTAGCACTGTTAATAAACAGGAATGGGAGGGGGGTAGGTAAATACAGGAAAATTAATCTGTCTGGAGACAATGAACTAGTAGTTGCTGGAAATCATATTAAGGTCTTCAAAACCGATTTTGGAAAAATAAGTATTGTTATTTGTTGGGATCTTATTCTCCCCGAATTGTTTAAAAGGATTAGAAAAGCTGGTGCAGAGATAGTGTTTTGTCCTGCTCAATGGCATCATGAAGAAGAAAGTTACAAGAAAAAGTACAAAATAAGAGATCTAAAGCTTCTTCGTTCACTTGTTACTACGAGAGCTTATGAAAATTTGTATTTTGTCGCATTATGTAACCCTCTAACAAAAAGAAAAGACCTTGTGTCCTATTCTGCTATATGCTCGCCCCATAAGATGTTAAGAGAAATAGTGAACAAAGAAGGGTTGATTACTGCTCAAATTGATCTAGAGCAAATAGACAAACTCCATAAACTCTACAAAATTGAAAAAAAATAGTTTAACTTACATGGATTCTAGCGGTTGCTTTCTTTTTCAAAAAATTCAGGACTTGATCAATTAGTTTTGCTCTTTCTTCTTCAAAAAAACCAAAACAAGGCTGACCGTTTAGTTCTAAAACATACCATCTGCCATTCTTTTTCAATAAATCAATCCCACAGACATTAATCTCTGAAGCATTTGTTACTTTTGTAATTATAGTTTTTAGTTTAGGCGATATTTTGAATTTTTTGAATGTTTTGGTATATACTCCTGTTTTTTTCCAAGAACCTTTTTGTTTAATAGCTGTTTGAACAATTCTGCCATCTATTGTAGTAACTCTATAACTTGGAGAAGGAATAAATCTCTGGGCGATTATTGGCCAGCTTATTTTTGCTTTCTTGTTAAATTTGTTTATTATTATCTCTGCTTCCTTAAGATTATTTGCCTTACTGACAAAATCACCCTGGCACCCGTATATTCTTTTTAAAATAACAGGCCATTCATTGAATTTCTTTAATCCTGCTAATGCAGAGCCCATATCCTTCTTAAGCAGTATTGTTCTGGGTGTGGGAATTTTGTTTTTTTTGCATTTTAGGTAAAGCCCCCATTTATTCTCATCCCGATAAAAACTTCTCGAACTTTCAATCACCCTCGAGCCTATCTTCTCCAGGTATTTAACGAACTTTATCGCTTTTTCTTCGCCACTATTACTAAAAATTAAGACGCAATTCTTGGCTTTCTTTTTTGTCTTTTTGTTATCAAAACGCTTGTATATGTTAAACATTACAAGATTTATGTTTTTCTTCTTTGCTAATTTAATAAATGTTTTTTCATCATCGCCAAACTTTAGTCCATAAAAAATATATCCCAGAGTTATTTCGCCTTCTTTATCTTTTTTGGGGATTTTTTTCATAATTAATTAGAATATGCTTGTATTTAAATTTTTTAGTTTTATATTTTCTAGAAGATTTTTAAATAAACCTCTCGTCGATAAAATTTTCATGAGAAAATGGCAAAAAAGAAAATCTTGATTTTTTGGTAAAGATATTTAAAGAATTAGCCCCTAATATAACTATAAAATAAAAAGAGGTCAAATGGCAAAAAAGAAAAAAGCTGTAGGAAAGAAAAAGAAAAGATAAAATCTTTCCTTATATTCTCAGATATTTTTTATTTAATTTTTATATTTTCGGCTTTAGATTGTTGTTTATTCATCCTCACAATCTTCTATACCTACATTATGAATGTCTTCATAGGCTTTTTTTCTTTCTGCAGAACATTTATCACAGTATTTTCGTGGATATCTTGAATTAGAAGATTTTGCTTCAAACTCTTTTTTGCAGTCTCTGCATGTTTTTATTGGCATGATAAAAGAACACAAAGAGTATTTTTAAAGGTTGAGATAATAGAAAAAAGAGAGTTTATCTTCGTTTGAAATTATCAATAAAGAATAAAACTGCTATAACAAAAGCTACTCCAGAAAACATAACCAACCAAGAAAGATAGTAAAATTCAAATTGTCTTATCATATTTGGAATCATTATAGCAAGATACCAGATTCCGAATGCTATCCACATGCTTCCAAGCCATATGCTTTTTTTCCAGAAGAAGATTAATATCAGAGTTAGAATGATTGTTGGGAGAAGGTGCATGAATAATGCAAAAAGAGCTGCCCAGAAACCCTGATTCATACCAAAAACGTCAAGACTGAACATTGAGATGAAAAGGATGAAGATGATGGTTATTATTCTTGGAAGCCAGAATAAAAGTTTGTTTTGGGGTTTAGAGGGGGTTTTCATGATAAAGATTATAGGACTCCTGATTTATATATGTTTTTAGGATACTCCGAAATGAAAATTAGTGGGCTTAGTCTAAAGAAGTAATATGTTAATTATGGCATGACTATAAAGTAGTTACAAAGCAAATATTTAAAAGCGTAAAAAACTTTTATTTTTAATGTTAACTGTGATAGAAAGACCTGAAAGAATGAACCTTAGGGGTTTGCTTCCGAATATAGATAAAATCAGATCTAGAGATTTTCCCCTATTTGAAAAATATGGTAGAATTTATTTGGATTCAACGGCCACAAGTCAGGAACCACAAAGTGTTAAAGATAAAATGTATGAATATAGGAGCACTCATATTCGGGGAAGCAATCATTCCAAAAACTCTGCAGAAGCAAGAGAAGCTCAACAAAGACAAGAAGAATCAAGAGAAAAGCTAAAACAGTTTTTCGGTTCTTATAATTATTTGACTGGATTTACAGCAGGAACAACCGACTCATCAAATTGGGTAGCCACAAGATTTCCATTTGAAAAAGGAGATGTTTTGGTTATAACTGAAGCAGAGCATAACTCTCAAATTTTAACAGCGCGAAATATGGCAAGAGAGAAAGGAGCAGATGTTTATTATGTTCCGGTGAATTTACCTGATGGCAGATTAGATTTAGAACGCTTCAGAAAGATTGCTTCTCAAAGAAAGAAAGGAAAAATTCTTTTAGATCTTGTTCATGCCTCAAATGTAAGCGGAGTCATTAATCCTGTTGAAGAGATAAGGGAAATTTTAGGGAACAGGGGGTTTATTTATCTCGACATGGCTCAATCGGCAGGTCATATTCCTATTAATTTAGATAAATTAGATGTTGATTTTGCAGGATTATCTGCTCACAAAATCTATGGGCCAACAGGAATAGGAGCAGTTTTTATTAATAAGAAAAGCCAAAGATATATCACAAATAGAATCAGCGGCGGAAGTGCTGTTGATTTGATTTCAGAATGGTTCACAAATTCTCCCAAATCTCAAGCAAGGTTTGAACCAGGAACCCAAAATTTAGAAGGTGTAATAGAATTTGGATTTGTTCTTGATTATCTCAAGGAAATAGGTATGGATAAAATTGAAGCACATGATCAAGAAGTTGGAAAATATTTTTTAGGTCAATTATTGAAAATTCCAGGTGTTAATATTTATGGACCAACAGACTTCAAAAATAGAACATCAACTATAGCCTTTAATGTCGGCTCATACAAAAGAAAAAATTATGATAAAGTAGCGCAAGAATTAGATAAGGAGGGTATAAGTCTAAGAGATGGTTGTTTTTGTGCACACATCTATGCTGCTCAGCTATTGGGAATACCTAAGATACTTAATGACGCCAGAGCAGGATTGATGAAAATAGGAGTTTCTGCAGAGTTGATGAAACTGCCTGGAGCAGTTAGAGCTTCATTTGCTTTTTATAACACTCCTGAAGAGGCTTATACTGCTCTAACTAAAATAGAAAAAATTGCAAAAAATGATTGAAGAGATACACCTTGGAAAACTATTATTATCTACTTTAATAAAAAGCTATAGATTAAACGCAAGAGGAACAGAACGATATGCATTAGGTTTAATGAGCAAGTTAATCTCAAGTCATTTCAAAAGAGAAAAATTTCAGGGGAAAAATGGATTTTATCCCCCAAGATTTACTACTATTAACCCCACAGATCAATGTCAATTAGATTGCAAAGGTTGTTCGACTAGGTCAGAAAGATTAACTCATCAAGAAGGATTCCCATATGAAACTCTAAATGAATTGATAAAGAATTTAGACGATATGGGTGTGATTGGAAATGCTCTACTTGGTGGAGAACCTCTTGTTGAATCTTCAAAAAAAATTGTTCTTCCTTTGATAGAAAATAATCCTGACAAATATTTTGCAATTGTTACAAATGCTATCGGTTTAGATGATAGATGTGTGAAAACAACACTTGCAAACTGGAATGTATTTTGGTATCTAAGTCTAAATGGTATGAAAGAAAAATCTGAGAAAGTCAGAGGGGAAGGTTCTTTTAGCTATACAGAAAGAGCAATGAAATTATTAGCTTCAAACAGAATCCCTTTTGGAGCTTCTGTTGTTGTATCTAAAAACAATTGGGGAGAAGTATCAAGTAAAGAATTTTTGGGTTTTCTTGCAGATAATGGAGCAGTGAACGCGGCCTTCCTGCAAATGGCTCCTATAGATGAATATTGCGCCCATGAATCTTTGAGCATTGAAGAGAGAGGGAGATTTAGTGAAAGACTCAAAAAAACTTTAAAGGAAGGAAGAATAACCGGAATAAATTATGCTGAAGAAGTAAAAACATTTGGATGTAGTGCGGGAAAAAGACATTATTATATAACTTCCAAGGGAGAAGTAATGTTATGCAATCTTATGTCTGCAAGTTTAGGAAATATAAAAAATGATTCTTTTGAAAATATAATCTCATCAGGTTTTGCAAGGGATTATAGAACTTTATCTGCAAGTTATCCCCCTTCTTGTCTTGCTTCTGGGGCTCCAGGGAAGATAAGAGAATTAGCAGTAAAACATGGGTTAAAGATTGTTGGAAAGGAACTGGAATTCATGGCAGGGTTACAATGAAAAAAATAATACCTATTTTACTATCTGCATTTTTATTAGCGAGAGGAATATACAGTTTTGTAGATACAGGTAAGGCCTCCGATAATCTCAAGGATTCTGCATCAAAATTAGAAAGTTATTTTAAGACAACAAACGACCAATATTTAGCAGAAGCCAGAAATTCATTTTCAAACGCAAAAAGTAAGCTTGATAATCATTGGCATATTTTTCCCATAGACCCTAGAATAAACACATTAAGTACGAGCGACTTTTCTGATTCATCTTCTTCAAATCTTGTTTCAAGAGTTAAAAAAGTAGAATCTGCCTATAGGGGTCCTGGAAATTGCCCTGTTGTCAAGTTAGTGTTTCCATGTTTGTTATTCCTGGGGGTTTTAGGTTATGCTAAGCGGAGATATTCAGAATAAAGGACGAGAGAATAAATTTTTAAATTATCCATCATGTTAACAATTGGGGTGTGGGCATAGTGTCCATCGCCATGCAGGTTTGGGAAGCTACATTTCGTTCTGCATTTGGATAATTTGTTTTAGCTAATACCTCCCATAATCAAACCCGACCAAACTAAATCCTTCCCTAACCGCGTCCAGCCTTTCCAAGCCGAACATCACCACAACCCTTAAATCCCTGCTAGTCTGAAAAATAAAATGGAAATTAAAGAAAAAGGAAAGGACAAAATATCTTTTAACTTATCTCCCTCTAGTCTAAATTTGTATTATCAAAGCCCGCTTTTATTTTATCTTACACATATTGCAAAAGTTGCAGATGATACTGCTGTTCCTGTTTGTTATGGGCTTTCAGGAAATATTGTTCATGAATGCCTTGAAAAGTATGCAAAAAAAGAGTTTGACAAAGATGGAGGATGTATTCATTTAATAAATAAATGGGAAAATTGCTGTCTTCATAAGCATTTAGACCTTGGTGGCAATCCCTTAAACCAAATAGATTACTTAACTGCCATGTTAAATGGGATGCAAATAATTGACTCTTATGAAACTCATGTATGCGAAGAAACAATACAATTTCCATTTAAGGAAAACGAAACTATGAAAATAGGCATAAAGGGTATTATTGATTTACAAGCAACTAAAAAAGATGAAGATAAACCTGTGATAATTGACTATAAAACAAGCAACAACATCAGTGAAAGTAAAAATTTTGAACGTCAGGCTCTTTTCTATAATCTTTTAGTCTACAAAAAAAAGAATATTCTCCCTGTAAAAACCCACTTCCATTACTTAAAACTGGGTGTATCAAAGGATTACCTCTTCAACCTGGCACAAATAGAAGAATTTTATAAAGAGCTTAATAGTGTTGCTGAAGAGATATTATTTTTAGGAGAGGATATCAATAATTACCCTGTAGGGGAGATAGAAGATGTTTTTAATAGTAAAAAAGGAGCGTGTTTGAGGGAAATGGAAAGAAGAAAGAGAAAAGATAATAACTCTTGCAAAGTATTTTAAATGAAGATTTGTTATTTAATTCATGGCAATAAAAGCAGTACTCTTTGATGTTGATAATACGCTGATAAACTTTATGAAAATGAAACGAGAGTGCTGCAACGCAGCCATGGATGCTATGATTTCTGCTGGATTAAAAATGTCTAAGAAAAATGCTCTAAAGCTGCTTTACGAACTTTATGAGATTCATGGGATAGAATCACAGAGAATTTTTCAGAAATTCACAAAAAAGATATATGGAAAAGAAAATTACAAGCTCATTTCCCATGCGACTATTGCTTATAGAAAAATGCGTGAAAGTTATCTAGTTCCATATCCGAGAGTCGTGCCGACACTTATAGAACTAAAGAAACAAGGATATCAGATTGCAATAGTAAGTGATGCTCCGATAATGGAAGCGTGGATGAGACTTGCTTCTCTTAAACTTGATGAATTTTTTGAAATTATTATTACAAAAGCTGACGCGAGAAAACAAAAGACATTTCCTGCACCATTTAAGGTTGCATTGAGAAAGCTTAATATCCAGCCAAAGGAGGCTGTAATGGTTGGAGACAGAATTACAAGAGATGTGGATACTGCTAAAAAACTAGGCATTCATACGGTTTATGCGAGATATGGGGATGAACATCCGCCCCGGCTAGGAAAGAGCGGTGCTGAATTTGAAATAAGAGATATTTCAGAAATTCTGAAGGTTGTTAAGAATTTGAAATAAAATTTTATCTGTTTAAGACTATTTAATTTACTAACCCTTGCCCTAAAATACTCATAGAGATTAAAAGCGGGAAGGTTTATTTTTAAGAGAAGATTGTTTTTCAAAATCATCCTAGTTTAAAAATTTGTTCTGATTTTGCAGAGCCGTCCCCATTTAAAGTTAAAAGACTTATCTTATCAACCATGACTCGAAAATTACTGCCTCTAATCCGCAGTTCATTAATTGTGTTCATCAAACTTTCGTGCGAATCAAATACACCCATAGTAATGTGTGGGAGATAAATTGAAATGTCTTTATTCTCAAAACCAGTCAGTATTCCTGAATTTAGTTTTTTATAGAGATTTAACAATACCCCCTTATTTTTACCTACATCTAAGACAAGATAATTTTTGGATTTACGGAATTTTTCTAAGACTATCTCAAATTTACCTATTCCCTCAAGGCAATATTCTAGGTGCTTAATTAATTCTGTTTGATTAGAAACTTCAAATGGATAAACCAGAGTTATATGTGTCTTAACTTTTGTAAAAACATGGTCATATTTTTTTCTTAAAATTTCTATTCTTGGATTAGTTATTGCTATATTTATTACTTGTTTCATTATTAGACCTTATTCATAGGCGTTTTACCTTTTTAAACTGGTTCAAAATGCAATCGACGGAAAAATCTAAGTTTTATTGAATTTTGTCAAAATTTTTAATTTTTTTATTTTGTAAAGTTTTTTGTTTCATGACAAAATAATTATTAATTCGGCAAGCCGAACAACTAAATTGGATTAATAAAATCTAATCTTTTTCCGAATTTTACCAGAAATTTTTTGTGATTTTTTATGGTGAAGATCTGCTAAAACCCTCCTTAAAGGCATACTCTCACATTTCCGTCTGGAGCAATAAAATATTTTTCTTCTTTTGACCGAAAAACACTTTTTCTTGTTATTTTTTGAATAGTTTTTAACAAAAGAGGGGTATATATCTCACCAAAACCCAATCTAACTCAACTTTCACTAACTCTCACCGTTTTCTTTAAATGAATTGCATTAAACTACATCTAATCCTCTTTATCATGCTATTAACTCTCACGCTAACTCTCCCTTTTTCACTTAGAAATCATGCCTGAAATTAACATTTTGGCCCTGAACTTACTGAAAACAGGGTTTTTATGTGTTTTTAATCATTTTTTTATTTGATTTTAGTAAAAGTGAGATGTTTATTCTAACATTTTTGAATTTTTGTGATTTTTAGTGAAAATTTATAGAAATCTTTGAACTTAGGTTCTAAGTTCAACAGTAAAAATCTACATGATAATTGTTAAAGATTTTTAAATAAAAGTGCCTAATAAGATAGGTTTGATTTTACTTATTTTTTAAAACTCTTATTTGAACCATTTTTTAAAACTTTATTTATAAACATTTGTGTTAATCAATTTTAAAAGTTGTATTTTGTTTAAGTTGTGAAGAAAGATTTGTTTTTATTTTCAAAAAGAATTTCTATACGATAAATATTTTGATTATTAAAAATAATTTGTTAGAATATTAAAAAAATTACTCTACTCTGGTAAAAAAATAAGGTAAGAATAGGAAAATTGCTTAAAATTAAAAATATCCTATAATCTTTGCCATAAAAGTCGATTAATTCTAACAGAATTTTTCAATATATAAATTATTCATTTTTATTAAAAATAGTGCCTAATATTTTTGTTTAATTTTCACCAAAGAGATAATCAATTTGTCAAAAAAAGGTTTCATCTTGACTGTTAAATAGCTCAAAATTTGTTTTTTAGTTGTTTCTGGCAAAAAAACTATGTTCGGTTAAGGGGAAACACTTAAAAAAAGAAAAAAGTGAATCTTGGGCTTAAAAATGGGGTTTTTAGGGGTTTATTGAAAAAATTCAGGATGTTCTCGTCTGACTTTGTCGAATGCTTTGATCAAAGTAGTTAATGTTCCATCCATCTCTTCCCGCAAATAAATTTCAAATTCTTCTTTTTTGTTGGGTGCAAAATGATGACAATCAAAGCAAAGAGTAATCATGTTTTCTATCTCATCTTTCCCTCCAAAACAAAGGGGAATAATGTGATGTCCCTCAAGTTTATTGCCAGTTTTATCTTCTAATTTACATTTTTTACAGGTAAAATTATCTCTTTTAAAACACGCTTTTCTTAAAGAAAAATTTCTTTTTTTATCCATTTTATAATCTATCCAATGGACTTTTTACATTCTTTAATTGTTCCTGACTAATGTGGGTATAAATTTTTGTAGTTTCTAAATTTTCATGACCTAAAAGCTGCTGAATAATCATGATATTTTCTCCGGCATCAAAAAGTGCAGTAGCGAAACTATGACGAAAGGTATGTGGGGATACTTTTTTTGTTATCCCTGCTTTTTTCGTCGCTGTTTTTACAATAAACTGAATATTTCTTACAGACATTGGCTCTTTTTCTGAAAAAACAAACTTATGATCTGGATTTTTTGTCAAATATCTCTGCAATTTTTTACTGATTGATTCTGCGATTTTAAAAAGCCGATCTTTTGAGCCCTTACCCTTTCTTACCCAACCAATATTCTGATTAAAATCTAAATCTTGGGGAGTTAAATTTACAAGTTCACTAACTCTAAGACCAGATGAATAAAGCATCTTTAAAATCAACTTACTTTTTGCATGTTCTGTAACGTCTATCATCGATTTTACCTCTTGTGGAGACAAAACTATTGGAAGTTTTTTCTCTTTCTTAGGGACTTCCAATTTTACGAATATATCTGGTCTGTCAACAATGCGTTTAAAGAAAAATCTAAGGCTTGAAACAGCCAAGGATCTTGATTTGTTGCTGTATTTGTCTATCAAACCAGCCAAGAAAAGTTTAACATCATAAATCGCGATT
>Ga0172381_10005014_pt1 | contig 13540 bp, 7 predicted proteins | sample Leawel6488metaG_FD_119754 | JGI IMG/M metagenome (GOLD analysis project Ga0172381, IMG submission 119754) | Leachate microbial communities from a municipal landfill in Southern Ontario, Canada - Leachate well 64-88 metaG | ecosystem: Engineered > Solid waste > Landfill > Unclassified | place... | reverse complement strand
ATCAACCAATCTGCACTTTTAATTAAGTCTATATTATGTTCAATAACTAAAACAGTATTTCCCTTCCCAACTAATCCTGCTAAAACGGCAATTAATTTTTTAATATCATCAAAATGTAAACCGGTTGTTGGTTCGTCTAAAATATATAAAGTTCTGCCAGTTCCTTTTCTTGATAATTCTGTTGCCAATTTTACTCTTTGCGCTTCTCCGCCGGACAAAGAAGTGGCTGCTTGCCCAAGCTCAACATAAGAAAGCCCCACTTCTTTTAAAGTTTTCATTTTTTCAAAAAGCCCCGGCACATTTTTGAAAAACTCCATTGCCTCTTCAACTGTCATATCCAAAACCTCGGCAATGTTTTTGTCTTTGTAAGTAACTTCCAAAACTTCTTTGTTATATCTTTTTCCGTGGCACTCTTCGCACTCAACATAAATGTCGGGCAAGAAGTACATCTCAACTTTTTTCTGGCCCTGTCCTTCGCAGGCCTCGCACCTTCCGCCCTTTACGTTAAAGCTAAATCTGCCGGCTGAATATCCGCGTACACGGGCTTCTTTTGTTTTTGTAAAAATATCTCTGATGTGTGAAAACGCCCCCGTATAAGTTGCGGGGTTTGACCTTGGAGTACGGCCAATTGGCGACTGGTCAACCAAAACAATTTTATTTATATTTTCAATGCCTAAAATATCTTTGTGTTTGCCCGGCTCGTCTTTTGCCCTGTAAAACTTTTTAAGCAAAGATTTTGCCAAAATATCATTTACCAAAGAAGATTTTCCAGATCCGGAAACTCCGGTAACGCAAACAAATTTCCCCAAAGGAAATTCCACATCAATATTTTTTAAATTGTGCTCTTCTGCCCCAATAATTTTCAAAAACTTCTGTTCTTTATTTTTATCTTTTTTAACTTTTATTTTTTCGGGCTCTACTTTTAATTTCCCTGATAAATATTTTCCGGTAAGACAGTCTGATTTTAAAATTTCTTTGTAAGTGCCTTCAAAAACAACCTTGCCTCCGTGTTTTCCGGCTCCGGGGCCAATATCAACAATCCAATCGGCCGCTGCCATTGTTTGCGGGTCGTGCTCTACTACAACAACCGTGTTTCCAAGCTCTTTTAGTTTTACCAATGTTTCAATAAGTTTGTGCTGGTCTCTGGCGTGCAAACCAATAGACGGCTCGTCTAAAATATATAAAACTCCAGACAGTTTTGAGCCAATTTGCGTTGCCAGCCTTATTCTCTGCTCTTCTCCGCCAGCCAGCGTGCCTGATTTTCTGCCCAGGGTTAAGTAAGCCAAACCAACATCATTTAAAAATGAAAGCCTGTCAATTATTTCTTTTGTAATTGGATGGCTGATTTTTACTTCAGCTGCGCTCAATTTCTTGGGCAAATTCTCAAAAAATTCTTTTGTTTTGTCAACCGACATATCAGAAATTTTATCAATAGAAACATCAGCAACAGTCACAGCCAAAACTTCAGGCTTTAATCTTTTGCCATGGCATTTAGGACAAACTTTTATTACCATATACTGCTCAATTTCTTGCCTTGTCCAATCAGAATCTGTATCGTGATATCGCCTCTCCAAATTTTTTACAACGCCTTCAAATCCGCCATTCTCGGCGGAACCATCTCCATATAGAATAATATCAATAATTTTTTTGGGCAAGTCCTTTACTTCTTCGTCCAAAGAAAATTTATATTTGTCTGCCAATCCAGATAAAATAGAATAATAATATCCTTGTCTGCCAACTTTATGCGACGCTCGCGACCACGGCCAAATTGCGCCTTCGGCAATTGTTAACCTTTCATTTGGAATTACCAATTCCGGGTCAACTTCTAATTTTTCGCCAAGACCCGTGCATTCTGGACAAGCACCATAAGGGTTGTTAAAAGAAAACAGCCTTGGCTCCAACTCCGGCAAAGAAATTCCGCACTCTTCGCAAGCAAAATGCTCGCTGAATATCAGGTCCCCGCCTGCATCGCTATGCGAAGCATTGCGGGCAGGATTTTTTTGCCCCACAATTACAATTCCTTTGCCCAACCTTAAAGCGGTTTCCAGCGAATCAACCAATCTTGAACGATCTAAATCTTTATCTAAAACCAATCTATCAACAACAACTTCAATGTCGTGCTTTTTTTGCTTGTCCAATTGTCCGCTAGCTGGCGGATTTCCAACGACTTCTTCAACGGGAAAAATCGCTGAATCAATTCGCACTCGCACAAACCCGCCTCTTTGAATTTCTTCCAAAACAGCATGATGCTCGCCTTTTTTATTTCTGATAACCGGACCCAAAATTGTGAGTTCTGAGGTTTTTGGCAACTTCAAAACTTGGTCAACAATTTGATCAATGGACTGGCGCGAAATTAATTTTCCGCAATTTGGGCAATGAGGTTTTCCAATTCTTGCATACAAAAGTCGCAGATAATCATATATTTCTGTAATAGTCCCCACTGTAGACCTTGGGTTGTGAGTCGATTTTCTTTGGTCAATAGAAATTGCCGGGCTTATTCCCTCTATTTTATCAACATCGGGCTTATCCATTACGCCCAAAAATTGCCTGGCGTAAGCTGACAAACTTTCTACATATCGCCTCTGACCTTCCGCATACAAAGTATCAAAAGCCAGCGATGATTTGCCCGAGCCCGAAAGCCCGGTAATTACAATCAACTTATTTTTTGGCAAATCCAAATCTATGTTCTTTAGATTGTGGACTCTTGCCCCCCTAATTTTAATAAACTCGTTTTGCATGTATATAAAGAAATAGTGCTTCATTATACACTTTTTAAAAACCCTTTTCAAGAGCCAACCCCAGAGCAACCAAAAACGAGACCCAGCGACGAGTCCCGTTTTTTAAATTACTTTTTACTGACCCATTAACGCTCTAAGTTGTTGCGCAATCGCATTCAGGGCGTCTGAGATAGACCCCAAACTACTTTCTGAAACATTTGACGCTGTTGAAGGCGCAGTAATGCTGAAATAGTTGTCGCTGCTATCCATCTGATAAGTGTTCTTGCCGGTTGTTGGATCAGGATAAATAGACATAATTCTTATTTTCATCTGGTTGCCTATTGTCCCTGAAGTAGCAACAGTGCTCATTTTCGCTGGAATTGTCCACGTGTAGTGGCCTACAGAGGCTAGCGGGCTAACAAATGAATAGGCCATATTGCCGATAGCTAGAGCAATAGAAGCCCTTGCTGTAGACGGTATCCCTGTTGCTGTCCAAGTAATTTCATGAGTTGAACCTTGTGTCCAAGTTTCTCCGCCATTCGGCGAAGTGAGGGTAATAGAAGGCCGTACTGAAATTGGCGGATATGAGAGTATGCTGGAAGTGGCCGACCCACCGTTGCCAGAGCAGTTAAGCACGTAGGCTGTAGTAGGACTCTTAGTAGGAGATATTGAGCGAGAGCCGGAAATGGCCACGCTGCCCAACCAGGCAGAATCGGCATTGCTTAACCCATCGCAACTTGGGCTTCTATTTGTTGACGGGTCATATTGGCAAGATGACGCAACGCACGAAGTGGTATTTGTTGTTGTCCACGATAATGTATTTGTAGCCCCGGCAGTTCCTGTTGCAGTAGAGCCGTTTATTTTCATACTAATTGTCGGTAAAGCATTTGCCGCAGCAATGGTGAAATAATTGTCGGACTCGTCGCTTATTACATTTCCATATACTGAATATGATGTAACCTTTATCTTATACTTATAAGGATCTCCTTGGCTAGAAGTTGGTAGTGTTATATTCCAATTGTAATTCCCCGTATTACTTACATTGTCAATTGTTACTACGCCCGCTGGATATTCTGGGTTTTCTAAATCTATTCTCACTGTCGTGTTTGGCTGCATTCCAGAACTATTCCAAGTAATTGCGTGAGTTTCATAAATTTTCCAAGTCTCGCCGCCATTCGGCGAAGTGACGGTGATAGAGGGCTGGGTTGAAGATGCGGGACTGATTTCAAAACTGTCACTAGTACCCATTGCGCCATTATAAGGAACATAATTTGGCAAAGACTCTTGGTTAACAACAATCTGGTACTGCTTGCCTACTTCGCCTACGGTGAAGCTTGCGTTGCTACTTGTTAAAACTGCTGGGATTTTCCATGAATAAGAGCCAGCATTTGCAGAAACCGTATCAAGAGGGTATGTCCATGCGTTTGTTACATTCCTTAATTGCACCAAAACATTAGATGTTGTACCGGGAACTCCTGAAAGATTAGAAGATGTCCAAGTAATACTACGAGTTTCTCCAACTTTCCAGGTTTCCCCGCCGTTTGGCGAGGTTACGGTAATGGTAGGTTTGGTGGTGGTGTTGGAAGTAACGGTAAACGTGAACGTTTTATCTATTTGACCAGGTTTATTTTCCGCGTCGCAATATCCGGGCTTAGACCATGAACAATAAAATGAGGCAGTGGCGGTGTATGTTTTTGAAGTATCAGAGGGAGCTGTGGTTGCAACATCCCAATACCCCGTTGCATAGTTATAGGTGGCGTTACCGGTCTGATATACCCCATTAATCACCACGGTATTAACATCATCTTTTAGCCGATATTGAACATTAAAACCTTTTTCCGGGACTCCCGGCAAACCATCAGAAATGACAGCCTTAACGCTGAATTTAATTGTTTGACCGGCGGTGTAAGCGCTCTGGCTACCTACAATAACGGCTGAGGACGTTGTAACTAATTGAGTTGACGCAACAATAGAAAACGGAGCGTCGCTTGTATCAGATTCATAATAACCGTTAGTATTATATGCAGTTCCTATGCTAATGCGATAGTTACTATCTGGCTGAAACTTTGTTCCTGTCAAAATTTCCGGCAACGCCACTGTCCATTTATATGAGCCTGTATTTGGTATTGCATTGGTAATGCCAACATACCCTGAATAATAATTAGTATCTTGAATACCGATTACAACATTTAAATCTGGGTATTTACCCTTATTCCAAGTTATTTCGTGCACCTTCCCAATAACAAGTTTTTCCCCTCCATTCGGCGATGTGACGGTAAGGGCGGACTGGGAGACAGTACAGGTTTGCGTTGTTGCTGGCTGATTGACTGTCGTTCCACAATTATTTGTATCAGTACAACTTCTGTTTTGCTGTGGCGTAGATGATGCTGTCTGCCATTGTGCTTGCATATTAGCAAGCATAGCTTGAAGCATTGCCAAAGTAGTAGGATCTGTTGTTTGCGATATTTGCTTTTGAACTTGCGTTATATTATCTGCAAGTAGCTGTTTTGGAGATATGCACGTACTCCAAGTGCCACATTGCCAATTAGGGGTGCAAGTTGAAGCTGCGGCAATGGTAAATGTTGCGCTATCGCCTCGCGCATATGAACAAAGGTCTGCACTTCCTGAAGCTTGAGCGCAAACAAAAATTCTAAATTGCCCGCCTGCTTGATATAATGGCGAACGAGAACTAAACTTGGCAGGATCATCTACGGTGTAAATATAACTACCGGTATTTGGAATCGCCTGAGCAAGATTATAATTCTTTGAGGGATCCCCAGCAGGAATTATATAAATTGTCATTTTGTCATTAGGGCTGGGTATATTGTTTGTCTTCCATGTAATTTCACGCTTCTCTCCAACCTTCCAAACATCCTGTCCGTTTGGCGCAAGCACGGTGATAGTAGGTTGGGCTGAACCTGAACATGGGTTGCTTACGCTGAAGGTATTTACTCCGCATTTGCCTGTTGTTGGCGAACACTTGTCTTGGCAAAATTGCTTGGCGTATGTTTGCCACGTAGAACTTGGTTTGCAAGAAGTCGGATCGCCCATATTGGATGTAGATCCATCGTAACAAGCCATATAGGCATTCCTAAAAGAACCTTCTCCTTCTGGAGATACAATATTTAACGGACCTTTTTGCAACAAATTGTTGTTGCCGTCATAAACATAAATTATATAGTGTCCATAAGCAAGCGCCGGGGTTACGGTTACGGACCAGCTGCCATTTGTTACCGGGACTAAACCGCTGCCATACACTTTGTCGCCGGATTGAGCCGATAGTACAATGCCCACCTGGGTGACTCCAGTTGCCGTACCTATTATATATGGCGTTGTGCTTGTGACTTCCGGGTTAGTGAGAATTGTGGCAGACGCTGACTGGCATTTATACTTCGCATTTATTTTGGCTCTTATTTGGGAGCCGAAAAAGCCGGTTTTTGAAATCTTATATTTTGCTTGAAGTTTTATTACCGCATTCCCGATAACACTATTGTAAACTGCCGGCTTATTAGCAGAAGTAAATTCTGCTATGCCTTCCAAGTCTAACACTTTAATCAAAGCGTCATAGTCTGCGCCCTTCGCGCCATAGCCCATATTTTTAGTAAAATTGTAGCACCAAGCTGGGGCCGCGCTTGCAGTCGTTGTATCCGCGCTGGGTGCGGTTGACGCACCTTGCTGATTCTGAAGGGTAGTAATTTGTTGCAACAACGCTTGAATTTGCGCTTGAAGCTGGGCGATTAACGCCGAGTTATCTGTTGTTTGCGCGCTGGCCACTCCGCCAAAACACAAAACTGCTGTTACAAGAACAGCAAAGATTAATAGGGATTTAATCTTCATAAAATATTTAATTTTATTTAATAATTATTTAAATTATTTTATTATAGTCCTATATAAAACTACTTGCAACTTACCACAAACAAACCGCCTGTGGATAACTCTTGCCCGGTGTTTATCACTGGGCTTTAAATAATAAAAAAGCGCCCCAAACCAAGTTAATGATTTGAGGCGCTGCCAGTCGGTCAGAGAAGTTCTGACTGACTAGCCTAACCCACACCCTGAAGCACAAGCAGTTGCGCTTGCAACTGCGCGATCTGCTGGGCGAGCAGGTCTTCGACATCCGTAGAACTGGAAGGAAACTGCCAACTCCAAGGCGCCTGGTCTCTGGCAAAGATGCCGTCCACGATTGCCGTGGAACTGACTACGCCCGTGAGCCTTGTCCGAAGGCTCGTGCCAACTGGCGAGGCCGCTACGTCGGCATGAACCTCGAAGTAGGCCGAAGTGCCCGCGAAGACGAGGTATTGGAAGTTGAATACCATTTTCTCGCCAACGGCTTGGCCTGTGGCGAGAATGATGTCAACCCCGTTTTGCTTTCCCCAGAGCTTGTAGTTGGTGCAGTCTGACAGGTCACCCTGCGCTGCGCCAATCACAATTTGAGTGATGTTCGCGTCCACGCCATTCGCGTAGACCTTGAGCGACTCGAACATGAGGTTACTGGCGTATGGCGAGACCTCCCACCCGTAGCCGGTGGACGTCTCCGAGACGTACAGTCTCGGAGACGTCACCTTCACGAAGTTGATAACTGGCGACTGCGATTTCCAGATCTGAATCTGGCCTTCGCCGCCACCGATGGCAACGCCCTTCAAGGCCTTGCCCGTATTCAAGTCCTTGGCCTTCCAGCCCTTGCCGAACGTCAAGGACAAAGTCGTGTCGCTCGCCAAGTTGCTCGCGACATCGGCGCGTACCGTGAATTGGTATCCGCCGTCAAGAACAAACTTGCCCAGTTTGAACAAGAGCTTCTCGTTCACCGGCTTCACACCGGCCTGGAGGCATGTGGTGGCGTAGGCGTTCAGCTCGGGTTGCCACCTGGTAATCCAGATCGAGTAGCTCTGGCAGTTCTTCATACTGCCTTGAACCTTGACGAACTCAAGGGTTTGCTCGGAGACCGGTCGGTCGCTCTGGTTCGCCCCCATGTCAAACGAGAAGAGCGAAACGTTCTTCTCGCCCGTGTAGGCGGTGGAAAACTCGGGCTGCCATCGCTGGCTAACCCAGAATCCTGCCGAGCTGAGCCTATGCACAACCGGCGCAACGCCGGAGTACTTAACGCTCTCCTCGGGAACCAGACGACCTCGCGCGTCGCTAAAGTCCGCGTAAGCGAGCTGAACAGCAACCGAGTCACTGTTCAGTCGTGAGTTGAAATCCCCAACGAGCTGAACCTTGCGAGCCGTAGTGCCAGCCCAAAAAGGCTGACCGGTGACATCCAGCCGAACTGTTTCCGTCGCGTAATCAGCACGTCCGTAGGCGATGGGTGTTTCGCAACCATCACTAGCACGGCCGTTCATGTCCGCCATCAGGCGGAAACCGTTCGTGTCCCATGCCAAGTGCCCGGCGACGCCGACGAAATCCATCCCCATCAGTCGGGACACTTGCCCGCTGGTGGTTCTCATGTTGAACTCGGCGAGCACCTTGTTGAGGCCACCCGGCAGGATGTCGAGCTTGGGCACCTTCAGACTTGTCACCTGAACGTGATTAGGACTCGGCACAGTAGAAACCGGCGGGTCCAAAACGGTCCCTCCGGCCAACATTTGCCTCGGCTCCAGCGACTCAACGCGGAGCTTGCGGTTCTGCCGGCGCTCCTTGCTGGTCTGCTTGCCGTGCTTCTTCGCTCCGAACAAAATGCTGATCAAACTGGTCATCTTCGCAACTCCCTCTCTCGAGAAAACTTGAGCCAAAAGGACGCGGCGCGCAATGCGCCACAAAAATCCTCTTAACTCAAGGCTATAGCTAAAATCATAAATCAAGGTGCTAAGCCATAATATTATCACATTATTTAATATATGTCAATGTTTTAGCTTGCAAAATACAGGTTTTGTTATATTATATTTATATGGATAAGTTTAAGATTTTATCTAAAAATGAGCTTGCCAACCTCCCTAAAACCAGTGGGGTTTATTCATTTATAAGCAAAAACGACACCATATATATAGGAAAGGCGATAAATATACAGAATAGGGTCAAAAACCATTTTCAACAGCCAAGCTACAGAGATGGCTTATATGTAGATACTGTAACCAAAATAGGGTTTTTTGAAACCAATTCAGAAATCGAAGCTTTGGTTTTAGAGGCAAATTTAATTAAAAAATACCAGCCAAGATACAATGTAGTCTGGCGCGATGACAAAAATTATTTTTACGTGGCGATTACAAAAGATGACAAACCCGTTGTTTATATAACTCATCAGAGGAATGACAAAGCAGAATATATCGGGCCTTTTGTGGAAGGCACGGCTCTTAAAAAGACTTTGAGATTTTTGCGAAAGGTATTCCCCTACTACACAACCAAAAAGCATCCAAAAAATAAATGCACTTATTGCCATTTAGATTTATGTCCAGGACCTAATCCCGATTTTAAAGAGTACAAAAATAATATAAAAAAACTTATTTTAATTTTACAGGGAAAACGGGGCGCTGTTTTAAATTCTTTGAAAAAAGAAATGAAACAGCTTTCAAAAGAAAACAAATTTGAAGAAGCAGGAAAAATTCGCGACAGAATTTACAACTTACAGCAAGTAATGTCGCACACCCATGTACTTGAATCAAAAGATTTTGTTAAGTCCGACTTAACAAAATCTTTAAGCGGGCTTTTGGGTTTAAAGAAAATTTCAAGAATAGAATGTTATGATATTTCCAATATACAAGGAAAGCAGGCAACCGGGTCCATGATTGTTTTTATTGATGGAAAACCGGATAAAAGCCAGTACAAAAAATTTAAAATCAGAATGGAAAACGAGCCAAACGATATTGCAATGTTGAATGAAACCTTGCAGAGAAGATTTGCGCACGAAGAGTGGAAATATCCGGAAGTAATTTTGATAGATGGCGGAATTGCGCAACTAAATGTGGCCATACGCGCCAAAGATTTAAATTTGAAAACAAGGCCTATTAGAGTAATTTCAATCGCCAAGCGGAATAAAGACCTATATATAGAGGGCAGAAAAGACCCAATTTTGCTGAAAACTTTGCCCCGCGAAATTTACAACTTAGTTTTGCAACTAGATGACGAAGCTCACAGATTTGCCATCACTTATCACAAAAAACTTCGCAAGCAAAATTTATTGCAGTAATTGTTGCTTTTTGAGCAAAAACATGCTATCATTATAAAAGATGAGGAAGTTACTCTCTCAAATTATTGCTAGCGCATTAGGCTTATGGCTGGCTACATTATTTGTATCTGGAGTTGTAATCAGGCCATATCCTGAATCAAACTTTTTTGGTTTTTCTCTAACCGCTCAATGGCAAATTTTTTTGGTCTTAGGAATAGTTCTGGGGCTTCTAAATTTCTTTCTAAAACCTTTATTAAAAACACTGGCTTTACCGTTAGAAATAATTACTATGGGACTTTTTACCATTGTAATAAATGCAGGCCTGTTGTGGCTGCTAGACAAGATATTTGACGAGCTCTACATCCCATTGTTCTTACCGCTTTTATACACCACATTGATTATCTGGGCATCAAATGTAATAATCGGATTTTTCTTAGTAAAAAACAAAGATTAATTTAAAATTTTTATGAATACTATATTATTCTACTTGCAAATTGCAGTATCTATAATTTTAATCGTGCTTATCGCAATCCAACAAAGAGGCGCCGCCTTGGGCGCCGGATTTGGAGGCGGAGGAGAGGTTTACTCCACAAAGCGCGGAGCTCAAAAAAAAATATATTACGCAACAGTCGCAGTAACAACCATTTTCCTTGTTTTGGGCGTATTAAATATATTGATTCCTTAATCGATATCTCAAATGAGTAATAAAAAGTTTCCTAAACTTTCTCAGTGGAAACAACTTTTTAAAATACTAAAAGGAACTGAAAGAATGTTTTTTTTGGTTCTTGTTATTTTAACCTTTTTGTCTGCAGGATACCTTGCTGTTAATTTTTATTTGAATAATACAAAAACAGCCCCAGGTTATGGCGGTATATATGTAGAAGGGGTGGTAGGACAGCCGAGGTTTATAAACCCTATCTATGGAGAAACAAATGATGTTGATAGGACTTTGATTGGTTTGATTTATTCAGGATTGATGACCTATGACAAAGATGGGGGAATAGTAAGCGATTTGGTAAAAAGCTATCAAATTTCTGATAATCAAAAAACATACACCTTCCAATTAAAGGACAACCTTTATTGGCACGATGGAGCGCCCTTAACTGCAGACGACGTTATTTATACCATAAAAGTAATTCAGAATTCCGATTATAAAAGCCCTCTTAGGGCCAACTGGCTGAATGTTGGTGTAGAGAAAATTTCTGACAAATCTTTTTCTTTATCTCTCGGCTCTCCCTATAACTCTTTTTTAGAAAATTGCACAGTAAAAATAATTCCCCAGCATATTTGGAAAAATGTACTGCCGGAAAACTTTGCGTTATCTTCGTACAACTTACAACCGACAGGCTCGGGTCCTTACAGCCTTTCCAGTATAAATCAAACCAGCACCGGGCTCATAAAAAATATAACGCTTAAAGCCAACACAAAATACTATAGCAAATCGCCATACATATCCAATATATCTTTTCAATTTTTTACCAATAAAGACGAACTGATTAAAGCTGCCAACCAAAAAACAATAGATGGTTTTTCTATTACGGCTTTAGATGACAACCAGGCTCTGGCTGAGAAACAGGTCCGCCAAGGATGGACTTCAAATGAAAAGTTTGATGTTTATTCTTTCTCTATGCCAAGATATTTCGCTGTATTTTTCAACACGCAAAGTACAAAAATTTTATCCGACACCAATATAACAAAAGCCCTTAATTATTCGGTTAATAAAGAAGAGCTATCTAAAAAAATAGAAAACTCTTTCAAAACAAAAATTTCAGTTATTGACTCGCCAATTTTGTCTGATTATTTTGGATATTCAGATTCAACAGTAAGTTATAATTTTGATTTAGATACCGCAAACAAGCTCTTAGACAAATCGGGATACAAAGATGCAGGAAACGGACAAAGGGCTAAAGCAAACACCAAAAAACCCGCCTTTCAATTTAAAAGTTATCTTAAGACCGGCTCAAGTGGAAGCGAAGTCACAGAACTTCAGGGGTGTTTGGCAAGATTAGACGAAAACTTCAAAACTCTTTTACAGGGAGAAACAAACGGAAAATACGGCAAAGGAACAGAGGGCGCAGTGACCGCCTTCCAAACAAAATACCTGCCTGAAGTGCCCAGCACCGGCGAAGTTGGGGCGGGAACGCGCAAAAAACTTAACGAATTATGCCTGACTCCGCAAAACAACTCCATACCTCTGCAATTTACTTTAACAATAATAAACCAGCCTCAAATGATTGAGACTGCCAATCTTCTAAAAGATTACTGGCAAAAAGTAGGAATTACGGTTCAAATAAAAACTGCCGAATTATCAGAATTAAAAAATATCATAAAAAATAGAAGCTATGACGCCTTGCTTTACGGCGAAGCGCTTGGAAGCCTGCCAGATTTGTATCCGTTCTGGCATTCTACGCAAATAAACGATCCTGGATTAAATCTTTCAGAATATCAAAATAAAAACGTTGACCAGTTGCTAAAAGACATAAGAGAAACTTTAGACAGCCATGAAAGCGCTCTAAAATACGAAAAATTGCAAGATGCAATACTTTCAGACGCCCCTGCCCTATTCTTATACAATCCTGGATATGTTTATTGGGTTTCCGAAAAGATAAAAGGCATAGATACAACAAAAATTGTTGACCCCGCAAAAAGATTTTCAAATATTAATAACTGGTACATAAGTACCAGAAGAATATGGAAATAGATTTAACAAAATTGACTCCCAGTGTTCGCCATTTAAATGATATGCGCGAAGTTTTGTGTGATAAAGATTTTGCTAAAAATTCTCCTGACATGGAGCTATACTATATGTACAGGGGCATAGAAAAAAAAGGGGGGGTAAGATATGATATTACTGTAATTCCGGCGAAAATGCTGGGAAGTGAATTTGTCAAAACAGTCGGACATTATCACCCGGGAAAATATGGCGAAGTTTATATTGTTTTGGAGGGCGAGGCGATTTATTTGATGCAGAAAAGAAGCACCGAAGATGAAAACGCGATAGAAGATTGCTACGCAGTTAAAGCAAAAAAAGGAGATGTGATAATAATCCCATCATTTTATGGCCACTCAACAATAAACCCTTCAAAAACCCAAGAACTGAAAATGGCAAACTGGGCTTCTGATAATTTCAAAAGCGATTATTCTCTTTATAAAAAACTCCAAGGCGCATGCTACTATTATACAGAGCAGGGCTGGATTAAAAATGAAAATTATAAATCAGTTTCAGAACTGCGTTTTGAAGAACCTCTAAAATCTGTTCCAGAAGATTTGAGCTTTCTTAAAAGCGCATAATACTCGGTCGCGGTGGCGGAACTGGAATACGCGTGCGTCTCAGAAGCGCATCCCGTAAGGGTTGAGGGTTCGACTCCCTCCCGCGGCACAAAATGTGAAAGGTGAACTCTCCTTAAACCTTTTACGAAAAAATAAAATTAATCCGCCAGTTGGCGGAAAAAAATATAAACTTATGATAAAACAAAATAGAATTAACGTTCCGCAAAAGGCGAATAATTTGAGAATTATTCCTTTGGGCGGATGCGAAGAAGTCGGCCGAAATATGACCGTCTTTGAATATGGAAACGATATTGTGATCTTAGATATGGGTCTTCAGTTTCCAGAGGAAGACATGCCAGGAATTGACTATGTCATCCCAAACACAGAATATCTAAAAGGAAAAGAAAAAAATATAAGGGCTGTTGTGTTCTCTCACGGACACTTAGACCACATT
>Ga0172381_10005013_pt1 | contig 13544 bp, 20 predicted proteins | sample Leawel6488metaG_FD_119754 | JGI IMG/M metagenome (GOLD analysis project Ga0172381, IMG submission 119754) | Leachate microbial communities from a municipal landfill in Southern Ontario, Canada - Leachate well 64-88 metaG | ecosystem: Engineered > Solid waste > Landfill > Unclassified | place... | reverse complement strand
GTGAACCCATCCCACGGAATGACGGTGTCCTCTCCAACAAAGAAAAGATATTTTGCACCGCTTTCAAGGAATCGATCAATCAGATAGTTCCGGGCGACATCGACCTTTTCCCCTCCGATATTACAAAACCCGTGAGAATACCCGCAGAAATCGACATGAAGCCCCATGTATCCGTCAAGATTTTGTGCAGGTGTTTCATTTAGATCTCTTCTTGGTTGTGCAACAAGCACGTAGGGCTTTATGCTTTTGGATTCGTCTACGATGTCTTTCATTGTGTTCATTATTTGTTCTCTGTTATACATTATGTTTTCTCCGTTTAATCAATATCTTTTGTGACGATGGGACAGATGATCGCACTTGGGCTTGTTGCTTTCGCTATTTCTCGGAGTATCTTCACGGCATGTTTGGCTTGATTAATCGAATCATCCAGCGCATTATGAGCCGTTCCTTCAAAAGGCTCTTTTTTAATATCAGGAAATAAATGACAAAGTGTACGATAATCCCTGTCATTCCAGAATTCGAAAGGAGACTCGATTTTGCACTGTTTATATGCGTTCTTTAATATCACATTGTCAAATGAAGAACCATTCCCCCAGAGCAAAACATAATAAGGTTCCCACCCCATGTCTTCTGCATGGGAATCGACAAATGATGAGAACCGATCTAAAACAATTCCAATGTCATTTGCAGAAGGAGAATATATTTCTTTACGAGCGATGTCTGATTGCTTCATCCACCACAACACTGTCGAAGCATCCATTTTCAATCCACTATCGACCGAAGATTCAAGAGATATCTTTTCATAAAATGTATCTCCAAGTCCTGTTTCATCGAAGAATACTGCCCCAAGAGCAACAATAGCGGCATCAGTACCAGTTCCCATCGTTTCAAGATCAATCATTACATTTTGCATTGTCTTATCCTCCGTTTGTTTATTTGATATCACTTAACCCCCGTTTTGTGAGTGGGGTTAGTCACTATATACGTGATAATCGCCCTCAGAAAGCTCTATAATGGCTCCTGTGGCGTCGTTTGTGTCATTATTGTTTTCAATCTCAAATGATTTCGATTCATTGCATTCGTGCATCTTCTGTGCCTCATATCAATAAAAATGGCGTAAAATAACCTGTTCAAGTGAAATATTCCGACCTTTCCATATGAAAAGGTCGGAATCCACTTTATCCTTCGACGGGAACGAATTTTCTCATCTTGAAGTCAAATTTTGCGGGAACAAACACCGACATCCGGTTTTGTCCCTTGTTGGCTGTCGGAGAAAATACCGTCAACGTGACATGCTCATCGTCGATTTTCAAAAGGCGAGTCCGCACCGTCTTCGGTAGATGAGCCTTATTCCGGATCATACAATTGTAATATTTTGAACCAATACCAAGAAACATATTTGTCCTCCTTTTGGCGATTACTCATGTGTCACAGGTTGTTCTTTCTCAAAAACAAACTGTCCATCTTTTAATTCACCATTTATTTGGGGAATCCCAAGCGCACCCTCTAGTAATTCAACGCTGGATGGCGTTACAATCACTACCACATGCGGATGACACCTTTCGTTTATCAATTTCAACAAAGGTTCAGCCGCAAGTTGCATTTCATCATGTGTAATATTGAACATTTCAATCCTCCTTTTTTCACCGGCAAAGATCATTTGCCGGTGAAAGAGATTTTATTCGTCGTCCTGTTCCCACGCTTTTTTGGCCTTTTTCACGGGAGCCGCTGCCGCTTCAGTTCCAGATACAGCACTCGGAGCCGTCTGAGGAGCGGCAGTTTTTGCCACGCTCTTATACGGGAGATGCTGTTTCACGCGATTCGACTCATCATATCCATCTTTTGCAGGGGAAACGCCGACAACAATCTTCATCGGTTTATTATGAAGCTGTGTTGAATCCTCAACACCTTTCATCCCGAGCGCGATACAGATCGAATTCAGAGCTTTCTGCGCGATGATCTGCGCTTGTGGGTTAGAGTGTTCAAGGCTGAGATTTTCGAAAATCTTCCTGCCCTTGAAGGGACCATCGATAACTTCCCATGTGAGTTTGAGAATCATCCCAGATCCTTTGCTGTTTTCCTTGTAATCACTTTCGGCAACGATCACCGAATATTCCCCAGCGGGGACAATCCCGACTTTTTCTTCTGGTTGTGAATGATCTGCTGTGTAGCCTAGCTGCGCCATATTACTGGCCTCCTGTGGTTTTGGTTTTTTCCGGGAATGGTCCCGTAAGAATATATTCCATGATCTTCGTACATGCATCAACTTCGACTTCGATATCCTCAAGTCCGAAGCTGTTACCTGAAATCATAGACGCGGATTCGCCTGTGAGATGAAGTGTGCGAGTATTGGTCGCAAGAGCTTTTCCCTTCTTAGCGTTAAGCCCTTCTCCCTTCCGGACGATGATATCCTTGTTGTAAAACGCGATAACATCTGTCCACTCCTCAAGCACGGGAAGAGCGTTTTTGTCGATCTTCATCACATACTTGTCGTATTCATCGAGATCGGGAAGATTAACCTTCACAATCTGCGCATGACTGACAAGGATAACATCGATTCCGGCATCTCTGAGATCATCGCATTTTGCGAGGAATTCTCTCCATGCCGCAACCGCATGATATTTAAGACCCTTTGAAAACGCAGTTTCCTTGTTGTGATCATCTGTGAGAGATGACCATTTGTTTTTTTCACACACATGTTTATGTATGATCGGTTCCAGCCAGTCGATTGTATCGATGATGACCCGTTTATATGACAGATTTTCTTTGGACAGCAACCAATCGAAAATTTCGGTCATCTGCCAATATTCTTCCACCAGCGGTGACTTATCACACGCGATGTGAGCGACGCGATCCTCTGTCGGGATCAGCAATGCCCCCTTTGTAGATCCTGCAAGGGTACTCTTTCCCAGCTTCGGCGGTCCATAAAGAATCACTTTCCGGGCTTTTTTCTGCGTACCTTTCTGGATCATTTTAAATGAAAAACCAGCCATGTATTCATCCTCCTTTTTTAGATTTTTGTGACTGTGATAGATGTCTTTCCCGGTGTAACTATGATGCAATCGGAAACGGTTTTGTAAACGTCTTCATGGTGTTCCTTTAGAAAAAGGAGTCCAGGTGAATCAACGCTGAATTTTACTTTCTCCGGACGCATATCCGAAGGAACTGACTTCCGAACAGTTTCCCATGAATCAGTAAATTTTACTGTTTCATTTTTCTTGATCGTCGTTTTGAATCCGAGGTCTTCATCTGAAAACGTTTTCGATTTGCCATCGAACGTGCCATAAAGAGCTTCAATTTCTCTTTCGATTTCAACTCTTTTCTTTTCTGCGGAATCTTCCGCTTTTTTGAACTTAATCCAATCCTTGAGCAATTGCGCTTTTTTTTCTACGCTCATTATACGCTCTCCTTTTTCCGTTTTGCGTTACCAGCCATACTTTTTTTGAACTCTTTATGTCCGAGTTCGATAAGTTGCCGATACCCGTCTGCGAAATTCGTGACTCGGTTTTCCCAAAAATCATTTTCAATTTCCGCTCTTTTTTCTGGCGTTATATAAATTGATAATGCTTTGGAACCTTTTTTGATTTTTTCTTCGGGCATAGAATCCCTCCATGCAAAGGACATTTAATTCCCAGGTCTAAAAAGTCAACAATAAATTTAAAAATTATTAACGTGATAATTTATTGTTGACTTTTTACGACATAAAAAATAAAGACATCGTAAGAGGAAATGCAATGGCACAAATAAATTATATCGCACGCAATCAAACAATCGCAGACATTGACAATGCTTTGGAATTCAAGAAAAAACTGGAATCTCCACGGCATTATCTAGGCATGTCTGAAATAGGTGATGAATGTTACCGGAAATTGTTTTATTCATATAGAAATGCAAAAACTCGCGTATGGGGAGCGAAAGGCGTAAGAGCCGTTGAAGATGGCTTTATGCAGGAAGCGGTGATGGCGGAGCGATTGCGAATGCTTCCTTATATAACGCTACACACTGTTGATCCGGATGATCCCAAGAATCAAATAGGTTTCGAAGCACTCCTCGGGCATCTTCGCGGTCACTGCGATGGTATTATCAAGGGGATCATTGAAGCGCCAAAGACATGGCATATATGGGAACACAAAAGTGTAAATGATAAAAAGTTTGATGAACTGGAAAAGCTCATTGATGAAAAAGGCGAGAAGGATGCGCTTATCGAATGGGATGTTATCTATTACGCACAGGCTCAACTTTATATGCATTTTGCAAAGTTGACTCGTCATTTCCTCACCGTGACATCTCCCGGAGGTCGGAGGAATACCAGTTGCCGCACTGAATACAGTCAGTCCTATGCGGAAATGCTTATTGCGAAAGGACAAAGCATTATATTTGATAATTGGGTTCTCCCTCCAAGGATGTCAGACAAGAGAGAATTTTACAAATGCAAATGGTGTCATTTCCTTGAGATATGCCATGACGGTGATATCCCTGCGGTCCATTGCAAGACGTGTCGGTATCGTAAATCCGTAAATGAAGGGCTTAATTTGTGTGAGCTCAAAGAGTGCAATATAGAAGAAAGCCTCCTCCATGTCGGGTGTCCGGAACATATTTTTAACCCGGCAATGATTCAGGGCGCAAAACTCATTGAGCATAAACCAGATTATGCAAGCTATATTATTCCGGGATCGGATCTTAAATTTGCGAATACGAGTTTAACCGGATTCCCAGATGTCGAGGACGGTATATCTGCATTTTATACCTCAACCGAATTAGCAACTCGGATCAAAAACGTAAAAAACATTGCAACGGAAACCGCATCGGTGCTGAAAAGCTTTAAAGGTGAAGTTGTCGATGATGACTCAGAAAAGGTATGGAAAAAAACATATCATCCAAAAACCATAGATTTATAAAAAAAGAGGATACATTATTATGACACAGGAACAAGTCATTGAAATCGCATTGTCCGGAAAGAATGTTTTTCTGACAGGAAAAGCCGGAACAGGTAAAACATATACACTCAATAAAATAATCGAATTATTGAAAGAGAAAGGGAAGCATATCGGGAAAACTGCGAGTACCGGAATCGCGGCAACACATATCAATGGCACGACGATTCATTCTTTTGCAGGGCTTGGTATCAAAGATGAGTTAAAGGATGATGATCTATTTAAGGCGGTGAATGATCGCCGACGCAAAGCTCAGGTCAAAAATCTTTCAACATTGATTATTGACGAAATATCAATGCTCCCGGACTTCAAGCTGGATCAGGTGAATACCGTACTCAAGAGGATGCTTGATAAAAGCAAGCCATTTGGAGGCGTGCAGATTATTCTTGTCGGAGATTTTTTCCAGCTTCCTCCCGTCACAAACAATAATAAAAAGAATTATGCCTTTAACGCGGGGTCATGGCTAGAGGGAAAGTTTGTGACCTGTTATCTCGACAAAATATACCGGCAAAAAGATGCCGATTTCATTGATCTTTTGAATAATATCAGAACAAATTCCGTAACAAAAGAACAGGAACAGATACTTTCTGATCTGCAAAAAAACAGAGTACATGAACATGAGGGGATAAATTTATATTTCAAAAATGTCGATGTCGACCGTGAAAATGATATCTTTCTTGATAAAATTGACTCTCCTGATCGGTTCTGGAAAATGAAATGTGACGGGAATCCCTACGATGTCGAGAAGATAACGAATCGATGGACAGGGCAAGAAAATCTCCGCGTCAAAGAAGGTGCGCGGGTCATGTTTTTATCGAATAATTTTAATCGCGGATACGTCAATGGGAGCATGGGAGAAGTTGTCGGATTCGGAAAAGATTTAACTCATAAATTGTTCCCTAATAATGTGTATCCAATAGTCAAATTGACAAATGGATCAACAATCATCGCATCTCCTAATGAATGGGTTATTGAAGAGGACGATGAAAACGGGATCACCGTTAAAAAGGCGTCAGTATGGCAGGTTCCGCTTCGCCTTGCATACGCGATTACTATCCACAAAAGTCAGGGGAGTTCATTTGATTATGCGAATAGCGATCTCTCGAATATCAGGGATCGGAATATGGGTTATGTCGCGCTGTCTCGCGTAAGATCCCTTGACGGGTTATGGTTGAAGGGATTTAATTGGATATCTCTCAGAACCGATCCCGTGATTGTCGAACAGGACAAACATTGGCAAAGAGAAAGCATTGAAAATGAAAAAACGTTTACGGACTTATCAAAATGATTCAATTCAGATATTATCAGAAAGACGCTATTGATGCGTTTTTTGACCACACTACTGTCGGGAATGTCGCGAACGGACTGATTGTTATTCCGACCGGAGGTGGGAAGTCCATTATACAGGCGGAAATAATACGGCAGATTATCGCGTATCCGAAAACAAGAATACTTCTCCTCACGCATGACAAGGAACTTATTTCTCAGAATTATAATGAGTTCCGGGATTTGATCGCTGCGCCGAAGCCAATGTCATTATTTGATCCGAACGTATCGACGGAAGAAAGTCCGCATATCGAAATGGATATTCCGGGGTTTGATCCGGATCTGGATGTCGGAATTTATTCCGCAGGGTTAAAAAGTCGTGATACGATGAACCGAGTGCTATTCGCCGGGATTCAGTCTGTTCACAAAAAAGCATGGCACTTAGGGTTCTTTGATGTTATCATTATTGATGAAGCGCATCGCGTATCAATAGAAAACGAAGGGACATATCGCAGTTTTCTCACGGAAATGAAAAAGATAAATCCGAAAATAATCATTTCCGGGATGAGTGCAACTCCTTATCGAATGAAAGGAGGTATGATCTGTGATGAAGAGCATAAAGATAGAATATTTGATAAAATAATATACGAGTGTTCTATCGCGGAATTGATCGATCCGACACATTACAAAAATAAAGACAATAAACAATACCTGGCAAAACCAATATCGAAAGGTTCCGCGATAAAAGCTGATTTATCACAAGTTCATATCCGGGGGGGAGAGTATATCCAAGGCGAACTTGAACAGGCCTTTAATATCGATGACCTTGTGTATAGAACAGCGGTTGAGTTTTTAACGCTGACCACAGATCGGAAGCATATTCTTGTTTTTGCTACCGGGATAAAACATGCGCTAAATATACAGGCAGTATTCAAAAGCTTGGGACATCGAGCCGAAGTCGTTCACTCAAAACAATCTATTGATGTAAATGATGAGAATATCCGTGGATTTAAAAACGGAGAATTCAGGATATTGGTTAATGTTGATAAATTGACAACCGGATTTAATTTCCCGAAAATAGACTGTATCAGTATGTGGCGATCCACAAAAAGCACGGGTCTGTACGTGCAAATTATCGGACGTGGATCAAGAATGGCCGAAGGAAAAGAAAATTTCCTTGTTCTTGATTATGGCGGAAACATTGAAGAACATGGACCCGTGGACAAGATCAAGATACGAAAGAACAAAAAAGGAAAACATGAGTTGCATAAGGTTCCGCAGAAAACATGTCCAAAATGTTATGAGGCAATAAGTCTTTCCGCGTTAAAATGTGATCACTGCGGATATGAATATCCGGAATCGGAGCCAAACCATTCCGATACCGCGAGTGACGCCGCAATCATCAGTTCGTATAAACCTCCGGTGACGTATAAGGTTGTGCGTGTGCGGTATTCGGAGCACTGGAAAAAGGATAGTCCCGTCCCCACATTACGGGTTGATTATTTCTATAATCAAATCAGCGGATACTTCAGTCAGTGGGTATGCATCGAACATCAGGGCTTTGCTCGAAGAAAAGCAGAGCAATGGCTTGCATTGCGTACAGATCAAGAGATCACTACCGTTGAAGAGGCCATGAAGCTATCGGATACATTTAAGCAACCTATTGAATTCAATGTTGATTTTAACGGGAAATTCCCTGAAATCAAAGGATTCACTTTTTGATTTTCCGTCTTGACATGAGACGACCATGGACTATGAATATTAACTTCTACAAAAGGCGAAACTAATGATTAAAAATGCCGTAAAATGCCGTATATGTAAAGAAAAGTGGAAAGAAATAAATGGGTATGAAGGTAGATATCTTGTCAGTAACCACGGCAGGATAAAAAAGGTGTTTCCGGGGAAAGACACTTCGGATAAAATCATGTGTGTGAATATAGACCGTGCGGGTTATCACACAATTAAATTGGCAAAGAACAATACTCGAAAACATTTCAAAATTCATAGGCTTGTTGCATCTCAATTTCTGGGTAAAAAGAAAAGGAACCAGACAGAAGTTAATCACAAAAATGGATTAAAATCAGCGAATCACGCATGTAATCTGGAATGGATTTCTCCCTCCGAAAACATTAAACATGCGTTTAAGACCGGACTCAAAAAAAAAGTAAAAAGCCGGATATCTTTAGAAGATGTTATTTTAATAAAAAAATTGTATTTCAATACAACGTATTTTCACAATCAAACGAGAATCGCCAGACTATTTGGTATCAACGCAAAGACGATATATTCCATTGTTAAGGGAAAGTCGTGGAGACATGTGGTTATATGATAGAACTATTGCAAAAATGCACCGCACAGGGATTCAAGGTTTTCGCATGTAATCTTGATAAAACGCCAGCGACGAATAATGGATTTTATGATGCGACAGATGATGAAGTATTACTGAAACGTCAATTCTACAAAGAAGATTTGTGTGTGGGTTTCCCGACCGGGCAAATAAACAAGATCGCGGTTATAGATATTGATGTCGGCAAAGACGGAGATATCCGATCCCGCGATGAAATCTTGGAAGAACTCCGGGAACAGTATGGTCCTATTCCGGACACTTTTTCGGTTGTTACTCCCTCCGGAGGACTTCATTTATACTACAAATTACAACCTGAAGACAAGTTGCCATCTGTTAGACGTTTTTTTCACCCTTCTTTAAGTGTAGATATCCGGGGGGAAGGAGGCTATGTCATTTTCGCCGACTTCGACAGATACATGCCTCTTGATCAGGATGATATCACTGATTTACATGAACGCTGCGCGGAAATACCACGGCACATTGTTGAATTCAGAAAAAAACAAACTGTCCCGGAACAAACGAGTGAACAATCTTCAATTATATTGCCTGAACAAGAGATCCGGGAAATAAGATCTGCACTTGCAGTCCTTGACGCGGATGATCGTGACCTCTGGGTTCAAGTTGGTCTTGCGTTAAAAGCTACCGGAGCCGGGAATCTTGCGAAAGGGCTTTGGATTGAATGGGCGATGAAGTCCGATAAATATAATGCCGCAGATGATGACAAACGCTGGAAAACCTTTAAACCCACGGGAGACATCAATCTCGGATCAATATTCCACAAGGCAAAACAGATCGGATGGGTATCCACGTATGTCACAGATACTCCGGTAAAAGCAGAAACGGTCATTATTTCGGATGTCGAATCACACTCGAAAAAGATTGCGAAACAGTACGAGAAAAAGAAATTTCCTTTGGATTTACTATCTCCTCCGGGATATGTTGGCGCACTCGCGGATTATATCAGTTCCCAAGCGGTAAAAGATCAGCCCATCCTTAATGTCGCGGCGGCTCTTGCTTTTGCAGGAACAATCATGGGGCGAAAATTCCAAACGGAATCAGGTGTTAGAACCAACATCTATATCATCGGAATTGGAGAATCGGGTTGCGGGAAAGAAAATGCCCGTAATTGCATAAAAAGAATTGTGGCGCAATGCCCGACTCCGGGGATGGAAGCGATTTGTTCCGTTGAAGCTCTTGCGTCTGATACCGCGATATATAATGCGCTGTATCAAACACCCTCGCAATTATTCCTTCTGGATGAAGTGGGAAGAATGCTCCAGACAACAGGGAGCGCAAAAAGCAATCCCTACATGTTCGGTATCCCCACAGTTTTGCTCACCGCGTACAGTGCCAGTGACAGCTTTATGGCGGGGAAATCATACGCGGATGTTAAAAAGAACATACGAATCAATAATCCGAATCTTTGCATTTATGCGACAACAACCCATGATCAATTTTATGATTCCCTCACAAAAGATAATTTGTCGGATGGTCTTATCTCACGATTGCTGACATTTGAATCTGAATGTGCAAGACCTCCCACGAACAGAGTTCGAAGATTTGCGCCTCCTGCGGATCTTCTAAAGGATACAAATTCACTATATAACCGTCCCGTGAATATTTGTCCGGAAGGGAACTTGAGCAACACTACATCCTCAAGCATTGTGAATCCCCGCGTGGTTCCGATGTCCTCAGACGCATTGTCCATGATTGAAGGATTTAATGACCATATTGAAAATTTAAGAGGAGCACTTGAGAAGCAAAATCGAATTGAATCGATATACAACCGCGCAAGATTAACGGCGGAAAAGATTGCGTTGATACTTGCGGTTGGGGATGCTGTACACGAAGAAACTCCTGTTATCCGAGCGGAACACGCCGCATATTCAATAAGATTGACGCAGTTTCTTTTCGACAATCTGCATTTTGCGGCCGAAAACCACATCGCAAGCTCGGACCACGAACAGAATGTGCAGAAAATATTGAAAATGATCAGGCAAAAAGGGACAATAAGTGTGAGTGATCTCACTCGAAGGACTCAGCATCTACAAATGAGAACGCGAAAAGATGTGATTGAATCCCTGAAAGAAAGTAAATATATAGATGAAGTCCGGAGGGAGTTACCTGATGGAACATTCGAAAGACTATATCAAGCATTATAGGAGGGAATATAATGGATATGTCCAAGGCAGTGATACTCGGCATTTTAATGACAAAACAGATTCAGTATTGCTACAATAAATTTAAGTTTGTTCCTGCAAAAGACGAATGTCTTAATTCTATCGCAAATTGTTTCGGTATAAAACGTAAAGTTCATAAATTTTTGTTTATCAAATGGAAGGAATCGGATCAAAAATTACGGAAAAGAATTAATGGCTGCATTTTTAAAAAATAAACATTACGAGGTATTCTAATGAAAACAATATGGATCGATCTTGAAACAACGGGGCTTAATCCCGACAAAGACCACATCATTGAAATAGCAGCGGTTTATATCGACGCATTTAAGCCTAAAACTCATCATGTGTATCACCGATTTGTTTTACCTGATGAAAAGCCTGAAGATTGGACAGATGATAATATTTCAGGAATAACATGGGATTTCTTAATGGAAAACGGAGTATCCTCTACTCAGTTTTTCCATGAATTCAGGGGATGGCTGGATTCTCTTATCTCTAAATTCGATAAAATGGATAAAGCTGTTATTGGCGGATACAATCCAAAATTCGAAAATGATTTCTTGAGAGCATTATTTATAAAATACGGGAATAATTTTTTCGGGAGTTATTTCATCCCGCCACAAATAGATGTCCAGAATTATGTCGCAGAGGCATTTTCCACGGGTAAAATACCTGTACTCTCGAATTTTAAGCAAAGCACGGTGTATGCGTATTTATTCGGGAAAGAGCTTGAGAATAAGCATTCCGCATTAGCCGACATAATCGCGTCTATTCGCATTTTTTGCGAACTGAAAAAAAATATCAGATATGAAAAAAAATTATTGACTTTGTTCCCTGAAAGTAAAATATAACCAACGGAGGACGAAAATATGTTTTTTAATCTATTCCGACGCAAAACAGATGATGAAATCCGGATAAAAGCTCATGCGGAAGGATTCGCAAAAGCCGAAGCAATTATGCAGAAATCTATCGACAATATACGCTCCGCAGCTCGTGATCGGGAGGAAGTTCTCGAACGTGAATATGAGGCAAACCTTGTTAAGGCAAAAAAAGCCAGCGAAAAGGGCTTGGGACTAAAAACTGCTGAACTTATGGAAGAAATTGATCTCCTCAAGAAGCAGATACAGCGAGATCGTAAGGCGTGGAATCTGTATAAAGATTATCTCCCGGAAGCATCCAAGATCGCGCATCTATTGAAAGCAGACGCATATAACCGGGTAGAGGAAGAGGGGTCACGATACAACCGCCTCGGTAATTGCGAAAATTCTCTTGAACATCTTGTCCGGTGCGTTGATCGATTGGAACCAAAGATTGCAGAATTGATGAAGGGGAATCCCGAAGTACAACGCATCATGGGGAATGGAAACAAGGCTGAAGAGTGACAAAATAATAAACCAATAAAGAGAGTAAAAAAATGGAAACACAAGAATCAATAGAAAAAACAATAGGGAAAACAATTTGCCCGGTATGTCATGGATCGAAAATAATGAATGTCGACAGAGAAATCATTACTGTCATACCGTGCCCTGCATGTTCTCCTCGTACCGTGAAGAAAGGCGTGTTATCCACGCAGAACATTATCCTTGCGATCCTCTTTGCATTATTGATCTCGATTATAATCAATAATGCGCTTACTTCTGGCGCTGCAAATCGCCAATTGATTGAGATCCGTTCCCAGTTGCATGATATCAAGGAAGATACAAGCGATATGGCTGGGATGGTTCATGCGGTCGAAGGAGGGAAGTGATGGAAAGGGTGATTCGATGGATAAACAAAAAACTGTGCTGGCACAAAGACAAAGCCATTGAAGGATTGCCTATCGGCATATCATTGAACGTCTGTGTTTATTGTGGGAGAGTTAAGTGAAAAAGATTATTGCTGTCATTTTAATTCTTCTCGCGGTATCGATATGTTTTGCCAGGGCGAAACGTCCGGCGCAAAAATTGAAAATGCTTAAACCTCGGTGCATTATGGGATATCTGTATCAGGACTGGGTAGGACGGCAACAGTTCGAATCGATCCCCGTGCTGGATAAGGACGAGAAAATGGTCAAATGCACGAATGAGTGTGAGGAGTGATTGTATGATTGATTTTGACATGTTTGCACATGCGAAAGAAAACGGCGTAACCGTGAAAAGTGAAATAGTGTGTGAGAATGGAGAGACATATGATCCATCTATGGGTGCGCCAACAATGGTTTTCCGTCCACATTCCCTTAAATTTGTCATTTCTCAAGGGGCGGAAAGTGAACAATATTTTATCAATCATCAACTCGCAACTGAGCTATCTCAATATGAATTTAGGGAAATAATGAACAAGGCATATCTCAAAGCATTTGAAAAGTTAAATTCGTAGGGTGTTGCAGAAATAGACAATAGGCAGTTGGACAATGTACAAATAAGGAGTAAGAAATATGCCAAAAATCATTAATTTTATCGGAATCTTTTTGATGATGTCGATATTCTCGTGCGGTGTTTTTTATGGAGCCTTTGCGTTTTTCAATATGGATATCAGGTTTTGGCACTGGGCTGAAGTGTCGAGGGGAGTGTTCGCTTTCACTGCTACATCATGCATATTCGCTTCGGCCATATTTTCGCTTTTTGCCGCATTTCCGGACGACGAAAAAACAGGAGACAGAATAGGAAGGGTGAAAATGAAATGTTTTTATGCAGGATGTATTCATGTTACTGAATCATCATTACTTAGCGGCCGTATTCCTCGCGTGTGCAAAAAATGCGATGGCGTCTCGAATTACATTGAAAAACCACGTAATTGACAATTATATCACTTAAGGCCACTTTTGTGAGGCGATATGTC
>Ga0172381_10005012_pt1 | contig 13545 bp, 17 predicted proteins | sample Leawel6488metaG_FD_119754 | JGI IMG/M metagenome (GOLD analysis project Ga0172381, IMG submission 119754) | Leachate microbial communities from a municipal landfill in Southern Ontario, Canada - Leachate well 64-88 metaG | ecosystem: Engineered > Solid waste > Landfill > Unclassified | place... | reverse complement strand
TGTCTGTCCGACAGAGAATACAAACTTTCCTGCCGTATCAGTCTGGATAATATGCGCTCTTACCTTTTGCCATACATATTCACCGGCTGATGGTGCAGCGCTTGTCATAGTACCCAATGTGCATATATTCCCGCCGGATGTATCTGAAAACCAAATTGCCGTTCTTACTACCCTGGCATCGTTTGTCCCACCAGAATCTTTGCATTGGATTGTTACTACCCTTGCATCGCCATCCTCTGTAGCGGCTGACACTGTAGCAAATGCCGGTATTGGCTGAACTCCTGTCACCATATTCAATGCCGTAGCGATTGCTGCTGTTCCAACTACTCCAAAACTTCCGGTATTTTTTATGCTGAATAGCGCAGTCGCATTGTTTACATCGTCATTGAGGGTATTAATTTGTAATATCGTATCGCCTGATGTGTCTCCATGAGTTGACTGTGCAGTAAGCACAAGATTTTCAAGATGCGTCTTTGTCGATTCTGCTCTTGCCATTTCATTTTATCCTTCCTGTTTTTGTATCATGGGAAGATGGAAGGGGAGTTTTTTAGGCTCCCCGACAATCAACTTAATTACGAACTGCCCAAAGAACCGTAAATGCCTCTAGGATCGGGATATCCGAAACCAACTCTGAATCTACCTTTGTAGAGTCTTGCGCCGGAATCGAATGTACCGCTTCTATCGAACTCAACGCCAATGCGGTTGACGTATGTGAGGCAATGCCCCTTCATACCTAACTGCGCAGCTTTTTTCGCCATAAGGAACCATGCGTTAGTGTCTGTAAGTCCAGTCCACCGAACGATTTCAAGACCCTCTTTAACGACATTGGCTGTATTATCGGCTGTGTACGGCATATTGTCCGCACCCTGCCCGAATAACTCTTTCGCCAGGTAATAGGAGTCGATAGGCACAACTAATGTAGTTGCGTCTACGCCACGCCTTAACCCACGCGCGTTCGGAGTTTTCATCATTGCGATTCTGCCTGCCGAAACTGCCGCAATCGACAAATCAGTGCCGGACGCCGGTGTATTTGCGAATACTCCGCCTGCCGGGATCGGATGCAATGTTGATAACAATGCTACGCCGTCACCGCCACTCATATAAGGCGAGAATGCGGTTGTTGATGTCGCATTGATAAACGGCGCAACTCCGAGATATTCAAGTGTATCCCTTGCTGATTCAGCAAACGGCCCGACAAGCCCCTGCAAAAGCCCTGTCTTATCGTCCTCATACGCCTGCTGTCCGATCTGGAAGCCACTTGCATATTCCCAGGGAGTGATTGTGGTGTCGTAACCCTGATACACCGTATCGTAAGTTACAAGCTCAAGGTCGGCCTTCCTATTCCAAAGCCCAAAACCTGATTGATAAGAATACCGGATGTCCTGTTCGGAGATGTCCTCTGTGCGGTAGAACTTCTCGAACTCATTTTCCGGTGGCCCGTAACTAAGAAGGAATTGCTTCTTAATACGAGCATCGTATACGTCTCCAAACGCTGCCTTCTGGATTACGCCTGCTCCTGCCATTTGAATTCCCCCTTATTTACCTTGTAAGTTTCGATAGAAGTTAGTTGCTGTGGTGGAATAATATATACACGGCTCGAATTTTACCCTTGCCCGTATATATGCCGATGTTGAGGTTAGAGATGGAGTGATTTCCGCTCCAACGATTCTAACTCTGCCTGCGGCCTGGCTATCAATATTGACAGCCGTACAATAGGTTGTGGAACCATCTACCTCTGTTACCGTCATTTGCAACAGATTGTAGCAATTCCCCATACAAGTAGTGACAATATCAGCCCAATTCGTATTGCCAACCGTACCAGAATATATGTTCATAATATATTCGTCCTGTGTGTTTACCGGCATAATGCGAATAGGTATATTGCCTGAGGTTACGTTTGTTGCATCGGTTAGGGCGAACCCTATCATCGCAACAGTGTCGTCTGTGAGGACTGCTGTTACTGCGCCTGCATTGAGGTACACCATATCTCCAGCCTTGAAAAACTGAGAATCAGCCTCAAGATAGGGGAGACCTGTGTAGCTGTCAATAAGTTCGCCTTCGGCACTTAATGCCGAACCTGAACACGCTCTTGAAATCGGCGCAAACGGTATGCCTGCTGTCGAGTTCGTTAATGCGGTAGCTGTTCTAGCCACTTATAATCCCTTCTTTCTTTGTAATGATATATGTTTCATGTTTCGCTATCACCACGAAGTAAGTTCAGGGCTGGCTAGTCCAGTTTTCAGCACTTGCCTTGCGGGGTTACTGACAACTTTTCTATTCCTCTAAGCTGTCTTACTGTGGGCGTCCGGGGATAAGGTAAGTCCTATTCGGAGTCTTATCCCCGGACTATTTATATTTAACGGATAAGTCACTTCAATACTTCAAGCGAGTCCGTTTATTCCTCTACGGGTGTGTACCTCTTTTCATCTTCTTCAATTGGCACAAATGTGCTGGATATTGCTCCCGGCACTTCCGATTTAAGCGTTTCGTCCTGCTTGTTCAGGAAATTGGTTATATCGCAATCAGCCGCTATGCCTCTACGCACTTCGTCGCCATATTCTCTCGGACGTTTGCATAGGATAGTATCGACATTCCATATCAAATCGTCAACAGCTTCGCCGAACGCAAAAGGCACATAGACTTCATTGTCTTTTTTCTTGACCTTCTGCCATCTGTTCATCGACTGCCTCGCAAGCGTCTTAGGATGAATCCACCGATATTCCCATGCGTTGATAGTCCCACGCTTCAATGACTTAATCGAATCGTATTCAATCGGTTCTTTCCAAGGCGCATACGGCAATTCTCTGCCATCTTCCCACTTAAACGTCATGCCCTGACCAAGATGCATTACAAGCGCGCCTTCCGATGTAAGGCATAATACCGTCGATGTATCGACCGGATTCTCTCTCATGCGCTTAGCAATTGTTTCGGGCGGGTCTAAAGGTATCTTCTTCAAAGGTATAGCCATATTATTTCTTCTCCTGTGATTTCTTTATAGTCAGCGGCCCGGAAGTCATATCCTCGTATTCCTGCTCTGTCATTCCTAATCTTGCAAGTTCGGCTTTATCTTCAGCCGAATACTTAGACTTACTTGATGGCGCAGGGGCATTACCGCCAGCCCCGCCAACTCCAGCCGCTTCAGTTATCAACTTCTGCCTCTGTCCTTCAGCTGTTGCATTTACTGCACTCCTGCGTCCACGAACAGCGTCAACAGTCAACTTCACCAAATCAGGTGACTTGATATTGGCATCTGCCAAACTATGTATACCGAACTTCCGTAACTCTCCAAGAACATCACCACGGATTTCATTCCAATCGCTCGTCTTAGAAGCGAAATTATCCTCCGCTATTGTATTAACCTGCGTCATTAACGGCGCAACCATCTGCTGTGCGATTAACGCCGCCTTTGCGTCGATTGACTTGTCAATATATGCCTTATAGTCCGGGTCGATCAAATCAGCATTAATCTCAACCGGAGGCACTTCATATCCATATTGCGGAGCTACTGGTTGCTGCTGCTGAGGCGGTAAAATAGTACCATCCTCCAAAACCGTTGCACCCATCGACTCCAACTGCTTCTTGACTGACTCGTACCGCGTCTGCTCTTTTTTAATTCTGCCTTCCCAATCAGCAGGGATAGCAGGTTGCGGTTGCGGTACAGCTTGTTCTCCTGTACCTTCTTGCCCTTCATCGTCTGGCGTTTCAATTCCAGCAATGATTTCTTCTTCTGTCATTCCCATAATCATTCTCCTCTTTTAGTATACGACTAACTATGCGCTATCTGTATCACTTTCCTCGGAAATAATATTTCTAGGGATAGCCACAACATTCAACGTAGCCGCGATAAACTCTTGATACTGCACTACTCTCATTACGAAATGTTCCAATGACTCATTGATATTAGGACGCATTGTCAACAGCGCATTAGCTGTTATCTGCGCCTGATTCTGCATCTCCTTCTCGAATCTAAGCCATGCCGGATGGCGGAGGAGTTCCTTGTACTGGCTGACCTCCGTTTCCCGCTCCGAACGCTCCAATTCCTGCAACTGCTTCTTGCCCAGGTTGGATTCCTGCTCCGGTTCCGGGATTAGCTTGAACCAGTCCTTCAACATTTGCATTTGCCATTTGCGGATTTTCTGTCCCTTCTTCTCCTCCTTTGTTTGGCGGTGGATAGACTGCCATAATTTGTGAAACCACTTGCGGATTGATTGCCAATGCAACACTCATAGCCTCCATGTAATTAGTAGGTTCGGGTGGCATTATCATCTCTGGATGCTGTTCGCCCAATGATGAAACGCTATCCCTGTATATCTTGTATAGACTTCTTACTTTGCTCAATACCGTATCCGGCGTATCCAACGGCGAAAACGCTAAGAACGGGTTCTGCATAGACATTTCACGCATTGCAGCCGCACGTCTTGCCCTTAGTTCAGGGTTGGAATTAGCCGAATTACCTCTCGGTATAAACTTGTAATCGCCTTTATGCCATTTCGAGTCTGCTGTTTTCCAGTCCGGCAGACCCTTACCGACCGGCTTATAGTTAATTTTGCGATCCGGTAGGAAGTTCCTGATTATAAACAACAGGTTTTCGGCGTATGCTACTAATCCTTCTCCGTCCTCCATGCCAAATTGGATAGTCCCAACTTTTGCTTCAAACGCCTGATCACCTTGGTTAATTACCGCACTTATCTCAAACGCTGTTTTGCGCTCCTGTGACTGCCTTCCTGTGCTTACGTCGCTTGTATTGGATATTCTTTCGCCATAAGCCCTGATAGTGCCTTCCTGAGCGAATATGGCCGATACACCGGCTAATGCTGATGCGTTACCGCCCATGACATTTACATCGGTTGACGGGTTGCTAACCATCCACTTCTCGGCAGGGCCATACTTCAAATTGCGCTGCGCCATTTGCGAAGAAGCATTGACCGCAATTGGAGGCATCATAACCATTGTTATAGTATCTGTAGTCTGCTGGAATGTAGCATTAAGCCATTTTTGCATGCCTGCTAAATCTGCCGCAAGCGGACTCCCCCACATTGAATTCGGCATCGGATTACAGATAATCGGAACATAGAACCAATTCTTGCCATACAATGGCTTATATTCCTGACATCTAAGGATAATCATATCGCCATTTTCTTCTAAGTCATGGTAGACCAGCATATACCATTCGGTTTCCCGCTTAGTACCAGGTTTCTTCCAGCGATATATACCTTCCCAACACTCATATTCGGAGTTTTCCTTGTTATATGGCTCGGTTGCGGTTATCCCCTGCTGTTCATGCACCTGTGAAACGTCGCTTGGATTAATCCACTTCGCTTCAATCCGCTCTTTTGCGTCCTCATATATTAAGCCTGCATCGAAACCCTGTTCGATTTCATCCCACCAGAGATTTTTACGGGCGAATGCGCCTCTTGCTCTCTTGAAAGACGGCGCGTTATTGGGAATAAGCATCATATCTTCAGTGATGATGTAATCGCATGTCGGCTCTACATCCAAATCGGATACATTAATTGTGCTTGAACCTGATTTCAGTTCCTTGCCAGTTCGGGATACGCCATTCTTCAGCCAGCATTGACCGGCTATCTCAGCCTCTTTAATCGCCATAGCAACTTTATTCTTGAACCGGATACGTTCATTCCAGTATTGGAGGAAGTTCTCTTCCTCTTTTTCAAACTTCTGGAAGTCCGGGGATTCGGCTTCGACTTCAAATATCGGATCTGTACCGATTGCAGCTTGTGCTATCTTTGTCGCCGCCGTGTTAATAAGCGACTTCATAAAGGGCAGATGGATATTGCTACTCCACTTAAACGCTTTAGGCGGTAGATTGCCGGAATAAAGGTCACGCCATGTAACAATATTGCTCCTTAAACCGGACGATGCGGTATACGAATCCTGAAACTGCTGCCTAAGTTCAGCTTCAATCGTTTTCCTATCGTCCTGCGATAGTGAAACCTTACCCTCAATCCCCGGAATCTCATTAGCCATAACTGTTATCTCCCTGATGTTCAATAATCACTTAAATCTCAATGCTATTATACATGCCACTGTATCAAAGGTGTATATCCTAACTTACGACACATAGCACATCGGTATTGTTAGACAGCGTTAATACGCCATCATCGAAGTGCATGTGATGTGCCAACCGCCGGTCATATACAACACAATCGCCTAATTCAAACTCTACCGGATGTTTTGTTTCACCTATCACCATTACATAGCCAAAATGCTGCCTGTTATCGTAGTTGTCCGGCATGAATATACTACCTATCTTTTCTTCTTTGTCGCAAGGTTCGATAATACAACATTCAGGTTTGCAGGTTTTTGTAGTATCGACAAACTCAGCTTTAGTCATGAACTGGTTCTCTCCTCATTGATAATTTCTTGCCATTCAGTTTATTTACTATCTTCGGGTCGGTTACTACCTGATCGAACATAACCTTCTGCACACTGAACCGATAGATATTAAACTCGTCCAGCATCATGCAAATAGCAGAACAATATTCACTATTAGTCCCTAGCCATTGGTCGGCTTGGTATCGTCTTTCCAACTCGGTCTTTTTCCGTGAAATACTACGAAGCTCAGATAACAGAACACGTCTAACAAGAGTCTTTAATTCGCTCACGCATAAAGTATCATCAGTAAAACAGGTTTTGTGAGCGTAAAGTGCCATCATTTACTCCAACAAGTTATAATCACCACTAAACATATGACAATCAAGTGCAATATCTGGTCTATATACAACAATCCCCATGAAGGAGAGTATCTGCACTTCCACTTATCAGTAAAAAAGTGCGTAAGAAACAAAATAATAGGTTGCCATGAGGCGTACAATCCCATAATCGAAAGCACTCCAGACAGCAATAGCGCCCATGTTAAAGCATGAACAGCCAGAATAAAGTTATTCTTTGATTTGTTTTCTGCAATATAAGTGCCTTGCCAGTGAAAATCATAAAGCAAGTGCGCTAGAATCAACCATCCGAATAGTCCCATTTACCTACTCCTTAATTATGTTTGGGTTAATTAAACTTATCCACCATTTAAATACTTCAGGGTTACTTCTCCAGAAGTCAACAATTCCATAACTCCCAACGTTACAGCAATCTTCTTCCCTCATTGAATCATCATGGCAATTCTCTTGATAGAATATAATCCCATGAATGATTTCATGTAAAAATCTACATGCGAGTGAATACGATTGGCTTGTTTCTGCAATTCGTATTGTATATAAGTGGCAATCAATTTGAGCAACCGACCGCGCAGACCTTTCAAATGCCTGCCCCTCCCATATAACGTCAAAGTCAAATGACCCTATGCGAACTTTATCAGGTCTATTTATCACATTTTCCTCCCGAACGCTTTTTTTGTCTTAGTTTTTAGTGCTTTCCGAACTGCTTTTGCGACTTTTTTCCCCGACTTTGGCATCTTAGGCACTTTAAGCGTGTTTTTCTTATCTACCTCTGCTTCGTCCTCCCACTTCGCCGCTAACTCCGGTTTATTCGCATACATCCACTTCTTTTGTTTTTCGCTTTTGAATGGCATAATAGCCCTCCTTAATAGCATTAAATTACACCCTCAATACTTGTATATCTTCCTCGCAATACCAGCTTTTCTTCAATCTGATCGAAACTTTTCCATACTTCAAATTCCCACTGGATTCTAACAATTAGCATTCTTATTCCGCTAAGTTCGATTCTCTTTTTTGGGAATTCAACATTCATTGGGATGTCTCCGAATTCAGAAACTAAGAACTGCTGTATTTCTTTAGACATAGGGTCTGAACATATATAACGTAAAATCTTATCTATACCATTAGCCATATCTTCAGGAGTAGGTAATTGTTTTGGATACCATCCGCAGGCATACGTTAAAGGCGTAATAACATTCATACAATCTAAGCACTCGCCTGACTCTGCCATTGATAACTCAATACTTGCAAGGCTTGGCACTAGCAAATACGGACTATCTATATTAACTGTCGGTTGTTTATCCCAAAACGGTTTGAATTTTGCATCCCATTCTTTAAATACATTAGCGATATAATCTTCCGGTACGTTCCAATCTTCTTGCTTCATCTTCTCTCTCCTTAATAGAATGTACTTGCCCGTACATCAGAATCGTATTCATTGCTATCAAAATCACTGGAAGCAACAATCTGCTTATGCTTGCTCATAATTACACATCTACTCCATGCTAATGCGAGTGCAATTACTGTATCGTCGTGCATCCCTTCCGGCGCACCGGATTTGATATTCCGTGATGTAGAAATCGAATATTGGTATGCTGTAAGTTCGCTTGTCTGTGAAGCTATATCCATTAAGCACAAATCACGGTTTTCAATGGCAATTGCCAGCTTATCTATCATCTGGTTCTTATTGGTATTATTCAGGACAACTCTATAGCACTCAATGCCCATCTCTTCCAGACCTTCTACAACTGGATCGCCAACGCCGGTTGCGTCAATTACGAACGGGCATCTGTAGGTATCGAATACCCGCTTTACTGATTCTCTTTGTCTATGCCATGAAATCTCGTTGAATCGCTCATGGTATACCTGTCTACCCAAATCATCGAGTACAGTAATAACCGTGAAGTCATTTGACTTAGCAAGGTCAATCCCTCCGATATACTGGAATGACTCTGAAGGCGGTTCGTTGTCTTTTCTACCGCCATCGATACAAGCATGGACACCACGGAATACGCCTCCGGCATCTTCAATAAACTCTGCAAGTATTTCCTGCCGGAACGCCCGTTCTGGAAGTGTTCGGAACAACTGTTCCATTTCTAAAAACTTAATATCGGGATTTTCCAGTTTATGCGGTTCTCGAACCAATCCGTTCTTTGTGATTATCACGCCGAGTGTAGGTGCTTGCCAAAACATTGAGTCATCACGCTCTAATGCCATCATACATTCACGCCAATACCAATTCTGCCCGTTTGGTGTTCCTCCGCACCACGAAAACCCACCTGTATCTAAAAGCATAGGACGCACAACTTCGTACCATACGGATTCTTTCAAGAACGGCGCTTCGTCAAGCCCAACACCATCTACAGTCAAGCCTCTTGCATTGTCCGGTTCGTCCATAGACCGGAAGAATATCCTGCCTTTGGTCGGGAACCTTGCAAACATATCGGTCACTTTGAATTGAGCATAACTACCACACGCTTTTTGTGCTTCTTCCCATCCGATTAAGGTCTGTTTATGTGTAGGAGCGCCCCATAGAAAATCCTTTCCTTGTAAAGCCGTCTCAACTGCTATTGCCATCATAAGTGTTGTTTTTCGCCATCTTCTTCCGGCCGCAATCCAGTTAAACCGTTTTGCGTCTGCTCTGACAATCTGCTGCCCTTGATGCGGATACGGAAGCCTAATTTTTGGAGGTTCAGCCATTAATCATCACCTTCTTCATCGAGGATAAAATCAATATCGGAAGCGTCAATATCCAAATCTTCCGTATCACAGGCTATTTCTTCGCCAGGCTTCTTCTTCTTTGGCCTCCCGCACTTCTTCTTATCTTCCGGTTCTATCGCCTTGCATTCAGCAGGGATAGCATTTGTTCGCCAATCATTGACATACGCAACATTGATAGTCCCTGAATGGTCAACTTCAATAGGTTTATCGAGTCCGAGCAGTTTCGCTCTGCGTGATTCAATATCAACAGCGACAATAATCGCTCTGGGGTTGCCTTCGTCAATCTTAGGCTTTAATTTTGTGAGGTAGAGGTCTAATCGAGCCAACATAAGCTGTCTGCGCTGATCAGCAAGAGGCAATTCAGTCTTTGATAGTTCGTCAATCGACTGTGCCAGGTATTTCGACACCATCATCTTAGAAACGCCGAGTATATTGCCTATATATTCGCAACTGTTACCCTCTAATCGTAATTCAAGTGCTTTTATACGATTTTGCGCTGCTTTAATCAACGATCCTCTGGTTTTAGAGTGTTTTGCGGTCAACATTCTCATTGCAGATGGCATTTTTAGTCCTTTTTCAACGGTAGTAATGTATCAATAATACTCTGCAAATTATCTAGTTCAACTTTTAGGCTTTTAATGTTTTTGTCCAGTTCCTCAACTTTATCGTTCAAAAGAATAGGAAGAGAAGAACTAAGAGGACTATTTGATAGTTGGAACTCTTTTAAAGTCCGAGAATCATCTTTTGTGCCAAAAACCGGACTATTAGATAGTTCAAAGGCCGTTGACTTTGTTTTATCCCTTACGCTAGGCTTAATAGTTAACCAATCATCCATGTTCGACATTGATTATCTCCCTAATATTAATGCAGTATAGGCAGGTATTACTGCTGTACCAGTATACCTATTGCCATCAAAATCAACGCCGGATTCGGCTAATGTTACTGTATATGTATCTGCTTCGTAGTTGACGTATACTACTCCACGAGTAAATGGACGGTAATAACGCCGTTCATCGGCTACTAATTTGGTAAAAGCGGCTGTCGGAGTTCCGATATCGAATGATAGTTCGGGGTCTGCATCGACAGACCAGTCTCCGGCATAGTTAAAGGCGCGTCTTGATTGATTTTCCGGTACTACGAGGAGGTAGGATGCTATGCAGAGTCTTTTCTTGGAAGCGAAGTTACTTACTGTATTGCGAAGGCCGTTCTGAGACAGCCAAACTTTGAGCGGATCGTCTCTTAATGACGTCAATCGGGTATCATACAGCCATTCCGTCTGATATGCGCAATCAGAGCCGTCAAATCCCTGCATGAAACCTTGTTCGTATACAGAGCCGTCGAATAACGTTCGCATATAAGCGTAAGGGGTATAATCCAGATGTTCTGCGCCTACTAGTGTTGTGTGGTGTAATTCTCCCGCACAGTTACCGAATACTTCGTAGCCAGCATTTTTGAATCCGTTTACCACAATAGCAACTGCTATTTGCCATGCCGCATAAAATGCTTCTGGCGATGCGAACCCGTCAGGCGTATACGGCGATTCATTTACGTACATCATGCCTTCGGGTATCAAATAATCAAGACATACGCCGTCCCATCCCTCGTCAGTCATTCTTGATAAGGCGGCTGCGAGAAACGCATTAGCATAGGCTTCCGTTACGGTACACCAATTTGTATTTGCGTCTTCTGTTACAATATCGCCGGAGACCTTGAGATACCAATCGTTGGAGGTCAAGTCAGCATGTGTAATAGGGTTCTGTGCGCATAATGCGGTATCACCATCCGTATCCCAATCCTTACCGAACAACATCCAATGGCGAGAAAGATTTATATTAGCGTTGTACGCTTTAATATCGGCCGCAACTAGTCTATGTGTTGCGTCTTTTTTCCTGCGTTCGGAGACATTGAAATAAGTCCGTTCCGCAATTAAAGCAATATCGGCTGCACTCTGGATACCATTATCATTCCATGAGTTATAACCATGGCGATTAATTACAAATGGCGCATCAGGTGGTTTAGTCCCACCTTTTTTCCTACGCCTATTTTTCATGCCGGCCATTTGTATTGCAAATGCCTTAGATACGCTTGCCATTATTAATCTCCCTTATAATTAGGATTATTCGGGCCGCATGAATCAAGAATACATTCACTCCATCGGTATCTTATCGGACTGTTATTTTTATAAGCTACACCAATGACAAAATTGCCTTCACTCCCTGTAATTCTAAATCTTTGGTCGCAATCTTCAGTGATAGGATGTACTACGCGATTAAAGCAATCATCTAAGTACCCATCCGTACCATTGCGGTCTTGCCCTAGTGTCTTCGGCTTTTCTTTTGCAAGATTATCTCTTGCTTCTTCAAACGCAGTCTTACAACCATTTGAACCGCGGTGGGATTGTCCGAGAAGGTCTAATCCATCAAAGAAAAGAGGATTCATATCTTGATGTGTAATTACATATTCGTACCGATGTTTTTCAATATTGTCAATACCCTTTTCAAGTGCCGAATCAATCACATAAACCATATCGCCTTTTCGGACACAATCCTTGCCATTAACTTTATCTTTCAAATTATCAATCGCCCTTGAAAAGACCTCTCTTATGTCCTTTAATTCTTTGTGGATATACAGGTTCAATTCGTCTACGCCCATCTTATCAATAAACAAATCGCAAAATGGCGATGTCTTCTCCAACTCAGGATGCTTACAATCCTTAATGCACTTGCCACATTTACGAAATCCCATATTATTGTCCTCCGAATCCCGGCGACGGCGGCGCATCATGCCCCGTATCAATAACCGCAACACCAGCCTTACCACCGCCAACCACAGAACCACCTCCACCACATCCACTCAACATAACTAAGCATAATACAACAATCAACAATACCAAAACCTTCATTCTCTTATCCTCCTCGGAATAATCTATCCCTCATTCTCTATATTATCACACAATTTATCCCTTTCCTCCTTTTTTATAAATTATTTTTTTCTCCACCAATAAAAACCCCCATATTTGCGATTATACTGCCATAACCTACCAATACTCCAAAACTATTCCAGAACCCCGTTCCCATTGACTACAGCCCCGATAATACCTATTCTAATATTCCATCCTTACCTCTGTTTGTAATTTTAACTTTTTTAGAGAGGGAATAGCACGCCCCCCTACCCTTTCTCTCTCCCCCCTCCCCCTGCCTATACCCAGCCGGATACCAAGGACAATATATTAATCTAAACAGATCGGATGGATACAAACATACCATCTAACAACCAGACCTACCCTGTAGACCATTGTAGTGTCATACAGCACTAGTCTATCATGCCGCCCAGGCACTGCATACTACCCTATAATCTATATGTGTCTATATCTATATACTATATAGTACACTATAGGACGCGCGCGCGTACGCGTATAGTATATATATATACTCCGGAGTTTAGTAGTACGGAAAGTACAAAAGCTGTTGATTTGTATAAGCTGTTCGGACCCGTGGAATTAATCAACTTGCAAAGTTCACCAGAAGCCGCGGAATATATATTGAGTATTGACTCGCATACGATTTTTAGGCGTGAATACACTCTCATATATTCCGCATTTTCAACTACTCGTTATAAGTAAACTTTCGTGTAAGCAGTCTTATGCCTTTAAATAAATTATTATATATTATGAATAAGATGTGAACTCAGGCGTGAGAATATGTTTAATAATTCATAGATATGCACGTTAGCTTCGGGAATGTGTCATTGATTGTGAAATGTTTATGACTTCATAGTTTGTTAATCAAAGTATCATGAATTGTTAATCAGCGTACCTGGCAATACTGGCTATAATGATATTGTAAGTTAATCACGAAGCGGAGGAATTGAACAATGGAACAGAAACTCAGAAACGGCATGACAGAAAGGCAAGTAAGAGATTACATGAGAGAGGAGAAGAAGGAAGCGTTTGGTTAAGACCTCCGAGGGCTGCTCATCGAACGTGCCAGGTGAGCAGAACCCGCAGGTTCGAGCGGAAAATAAATGAGGAGGATTAGGGATTATGAAACAGCATAGAAATTGGCCGGAGGTTGGCGGCGAACAATTCACCGACGAACACGCTGGAGATTTTTCTTTGAAAGATTTTGCTTATATC
>Ga0172381_10005011_pt1 | contig 13546 bp, 18 predicted proteins | sample Leawel6488metaG_FD_119754 | JGI IMG/M metagenome (GOLD analysis project Ga0172381, IMG submission 119754) | Leachate microbial communities from a municipal landfill in Southern Ontario, Canada - Leachate well 64-88 metaG | ecosystem: Engineered > Solid waste > Landfill > Unclassified | place... | reverse complement strand
CGGAAAAGTAGGGAAGCTGAGATTCCGCCGCGAGGTGAGCTGCCTTCCGATCAGGCATCAGGGGATGACGATAAAGAGCGGATCAATGATGACCATCCCGGGATTTCCTAATCTGAAAGTTCACGGTCTGGAACAGCTCAATAGTTTTGAATCATATCAGCTGCATGACAGCTGCCTATTGAGGAAGCCGGATGGCTTCCATATAAAGCTTTGCCTGACTGCCAAAGCCAAGGATTTGCCTAAAACCGGCAGATCCTGCGGGATTGACATGGGCATAAAGGACACGGTGACCGTGTCCGACGGGACGAAGTTCGATGTATCCGAGCAAGAAACCGAGAAACTTAAGCGTCTCCAGCGCCATCTGGCCCTGAAGCACGATAAGGACTCCAAGCGACGGAACCATCTGCTTCGCCTCGTGCGACGTGAATATCAGCACATATCAAATGTGCGGGATGACAAGGCCAACAAGATCGTCCACTGGCTCTATGCCAATTACGATTTTGTCTATTTCCAGGATGAGCAGATCGCTTCCTGGCAAAGACGCCGAGGCTATGGCCGCGCCGTCCAGCATTCATGCCTGGGGCGCATCAAACAGAAACTCATCCAGAAAGAAGGCATTGCATCATTTAAACTCTCCAAATGGGAACCCACGACACGGCTATGTACCGCCTGCGGCTCCCTCCTCAATATGCCGCCCAGCAAGCGCATCTTCGCCTGTGACTGCGGCATGACTGAGGACAGGGATATTCATGCCGCAAAGAACATTCTATTGATTGGCTCGTCACACAGAGCCGAGCGGGCGGAACGCCCCTCCGTCGAGAATCACCTGTCCGTCCCCTGCTTGCAGGGAACTTCCATAGCTGATCCGTTGAAACGAAAAGAAGCCCACTCCCTGTAGGGTGAGGGTAGTTCATCTCAGTAAATATGTATCGGCTGTTCATTTGAATACCATTCCGCTCGGTCATTAGAGCCATTTGCATACGTGCAGACGGTATAATTTAGGCATAATTTAAATTTATGCCCGCCACGTTTAGTACGCCAGTCATATCGAACTGCTGATGTTCCATCACGTTTAGTATATTGCTCTTCGCTACCATTCACGGGGGCAATTTCTACAACCTTTGGCGTTCTCACTGGACGGAATGGCGACTCATAGAACATCGGTGGGCATGCTTTATCATGTTCACGTTTTTCATTTAAATATATATTAGCCGTTTCAACCGCGCGGTCTAATGCTTGCTCTCTATTATCGGCATCAAAATATCTAAACTCGCCATGTCCATCACTATAATTGAATTGTATTTGATAACTAGCCATGTTAGGCCTCCTTAGTCAGTACTATAGCAAACTCACATAAGAACATCAAGGGGGATGTCATATTATTTATTCCTGAAGATGACTAGCGGGTCATTTGAATGTATATCACCTTTCATAACCATCTTGCAGGTTTCCTGTATCATATTTCCGCAAGCATCATGCCACAAATCATATCCGGATGAACTATTCACATGGATAAGGTTCATGTTGTCATCATATTCATACCAGCGTTCTAATCCGTTGGATTCTTTACCATAAATAATTCTATCTCCATTGCAATCATATCTACATTCAGAACCGTCTGCCCATTTCGCACGAATCATTTTACCGTGCGCATTGTGCCAATATTCGGACCCGGCGGAATTCTTCTCATAGATACGATTTCCATTTATATCATATTCATACCACCATTCGGATCCATTTGCGAATTTCAAGTTAATCATGTTGCCATTATCGTCATATTTGTACCATGATTCCTCTCCACTTGCATATTGCACATGAATCACCTTATCATTTACATCATAATCATATGCCACTCCTTTTATCATCAGCACAATACAATTCCGAATCTTTTTGAGTATAGCTTTCATTTGACTATCTCCTTTGTGTGAATACGGTTCCCATCGGCGTCGTACCACCGTTCACTGCCATCAGGATCCTTAATATGAATGCAGTGCCCATCGGCATCGTACCAATATTCATCCCCGTCGGAATCCTTCTCATGAATGCATTTCCCATCGGCATCACACCAATATTCATTACCATAAACATATTTCGAATGGATAATGATCCCATTGGCATTATATTCGGCAAAATGCCCATAGAACATTAGAAAGATAGCATTCCGGATCGTTTTGATGATATGTTTCATTTGATTAACTCCGTACATTTTTTCGGATCATGTGAATTTCTTCTCATAAATCAGGTGCCCATTGGCATCATATTCCCGCCGCATTTCTGATCCATCTGAATCCTTTTCATGAATAAGATGTCCATTGGCATCGAACCACCATTCAGCTCCGCTGGGCCACTTAATATGAATGGTTTTCCCATTAGAATCATACCATCTTTCGTATCTGTCGGGAGCCTTCTTATGAATGGTATTTCCATCTGAATCATACCAATACTCGAATTCGTAGGAATCCTTTGTATGAATACGGTTCCCATCGGCGTCATATTCATACCGCATTTCGGATCTGTCTGAAGCCGGCTCACGAATCTTTTTACCATTAGTATCATACCAATGTTCGGATCCTGTTGAATCTTTCGAATGAATCAGGGTTCCTTTGGAATCATAGTCAAACCACCATTCGTCTCCATTGGAAGCCTTTCCATGAATTACGGAGCCAGACCCATCATACCATCTTTCATGCCCACGCGAAGATTTCACGTGAATAATATTACCCTGGGTATCATATTCATACCAACATTCTATCCCAAATGAATCTTTTGCATAAATCAGGTTTCTATTGGAATCGTATTCATAAACATGCCCATTGATTATTAATGCAATAGCATGCCGGATAGTTTTGATGATATGTTTCATTTGATTAACTCCTTATAGGTTTCCAAATAAAATCTCCGCAGTAATCCTTTATCCGATGGGTTCCCTTATCTCTCATACACGGAAGATGCCATTTACGCAAAGCACATTTAAAGCTTCCATCAAAAGCTTTAATTTCATTGTTTCCCCCATATTCAGGATCAGACCATACAAAATTGCCTTTTTCTGTTTCAATGAAGAAAGTACATCCATAATCCCAAGAAAAGTCTCCAACAAGATCGCAAAGACTTTCTTTATCTATTTCGGTGTTATCCATTATGGCCCCCAGTAATTTCATACTATATTGAAAAGGATAAAACATTCATTTCCGTCATATACATTATAATTATCTTCTAGATAAGCACGAGTAGAGGGTTCACCCGATTCTATTAGCGCGCTGTCATTTTCACATGCTTTTAGAGCTTCCTTTTCAGAAGAATACTCATGTGCACACTGATATATGTTTTTAACAAGGTTAGGCAGATCTTCTTTACATGCAGCGGAGATTTCATCTAGGTAGTAATCGCATATTATATCAATAGCCTGATTACTGTAATACCCTAGATATTTTAGTATTTTTTCAATACGTACGCGATTTAGTGGTTTAATACTAGCCGGAAGCAGAATCTCATTGGCATCAGGCAAAAATTCGATACCATCATTTAATTTTGTGGGGAGAACCTCATTTTCATTCATTCTAAACTCCTTTGATATCCATAATATAGATTATTATATACTATATTGCAATAGTATACGATTGTTATCTTTCAAGGGGTATCCGCATCTTATTATACGTCGTCGTGATTAGTTTCACATAGTTATAATTTTCAGCATTAAGTGTGCTAGCCGTTCGTTTTCCATTCATATATTCCCGGTATTTTACAGCATTTATAGGTCCGCCGTTATATGAACTTAGGGCAAGGGGAATGTTATCCGAATATATTTTAAGCAAATATGAAAGATGGTTGCATCCGAACATTATGTTCTGCTCCGGGTCTGACATGTCATATGGCCCCTTACCTAGTCTTTCCGCAATTGCTTTCTGCGTATCCGGCATAATCTGCATAAGGCCATGTGCGCCCATCCTAGATCTGGAAGTAGGATTGAATTTAGACTCCTGCCATATTACGGCAAGAACCAATTTATAATCGATCTCATAATCTTCGGCATATCTTGTTATGTGCTCGGCAAATTCCCGGGCAACCTTAACATCTACAGTGTGGTTTTTATTTATTATCCAGTTAGTCGCCCATACCCGGTCTTTCTGCTCATATTTAGAAAGCCGGTAAAACAGCTCATTATTATCTTCTATGAGATTATCTATACGTGATGAATATCCTGTCTCAATATCATCATCGACCTCACCCCGGATGAAATATCCTGAAACACCGCCAAAAATAAAAGCTGAAACGCAAATCGCAGCTAAGATATAAATAATAAAGGGATTCTTGAATTTAGGTTTAAACCGCATCATATTCCTTATGTGTTAAAAGGTAAATATACATTCATTCAAGCAATTCGTCAAACCAGTCCTGTTTAATGCATTTTCCATATTCAGAATAACTAAGACTGTCATATATTACGGTCATGCAGATCTTTCCGTTTTCGGTATACACCGACTTTCCATTTCCCGTACGAAGATCCTTTTTATCTATATATGAGGCATTTTCATATATAACCGTTGATGTGGACGTGGAATCCGTAGTGGTTTCCACATCGGTGCAATATTTTTTACCCGTCTTTTTGTCAATATAGTAAATTGAACTGTCTTTTACGGCAAATCCTCCGCGGACGGTTATATATTCAGATAAATATTCGGCATCCTGAATAAGCACTCCCGTGTATGGGGTTCCCTTCACAAGATACATTTCGGTATCCGGTGTAAAATACAGAGTATGCTTAACATTCCACGTAGTGTCGTCAATGATTAATTCTTCTGAAAATGCTGCCGATGCGATGAAAAACAGCAGGTAAACGATTTTAACATAGTTATTCATTATCGGTATCCCCCTTTATGAAATGCCCGCATATCGACATTGTTATAATTAGTGAAAAACACCATGTGAAAGCCAATATAACGCCTCCGGCATCCTGCATCAGTTTAGAAGCTGAAAATATTGATTTGACTGCATATTTGCCTACTGCGAACATACATATGCTCGTCAATACGCAAGACGATAGGGCAAATAGCGCGCATATCCATATACGCAATAATCCCCATATCTTTTTACCTTTCTTAATGATCTTATGTAGGTACGATTTATTTTTATGATGGATCACCTTTGCCTCATGTATAGCATCAGCTAACGTAAGGTCAAACCCTTTCGTTATATGAATGTCATTGTCAGGGTTAGACCTGTACCTTATGGTTTCTCCAAGAAGTCCTTGTAGGAATGAAGATGAGACTGCATATACGTCATCAGGAATTTTCACATATAGATATTTAGCTGTATTTATTTGATCCACTCCGTAAGAATCCCTGATTTTCTGGCCATTCTCCCTGCCGGTAAATGATCCATCCGTACGTGATGAAGAACTCAAATCTATTACCATGTTAAATACTCCTTATGATATATTAACTCAGGATATTTTCGAGTAACGTATTAAATACTTTTGGCATATCCGAGGATTCAGTATGTTGTTTTAATCTAGAATCGTGTTCAGTTTTTTTCGATTTGTTCGAAACCATGAGGACCTTCTTTTGGTAGATCCGAGGATTCAGTATGTTGTTTTAATCTAGAGTCATATTCTGTTTTTTCGATTTGTTCGAAACCATTAGGGCCTTCTTTATAATATCGATTGATAGTAACCTTTTCATGTTCAGGTGTTTCGACATATTCTATAGCCACAGTATCGAACGAATCTTCACTTTTGGAAGTGCTGTCGAATTCACGGCAATATACCTTATATTTGGCCATTGTTGGATTATAAGGCATAGTTATAGGCCATAATTCATCGACGATATTGCAAACGAAGCCGTGATAAGTCGATTTAGTATCGAGATCTACCGCAATAGCACGGTCTTGATCCGAATATGTTATGGTTTCATCATCCACATTTACCTCTTTGAAGAGGCTGAACATTCTTTTGCATTGATAGTTTTTAGTTCTTTTGTATAGTCCAGCATCCTTCCATATTTCAGGAACATCTATGATAGGTGTAAGGGGTAATTCGTGGGTTAGTCTATCTAGAATAGAAATAGTTATAGCCCAAGACATACCAGAATGACCAGCATCAGCTAAGCATCGATATGCTGTTAATGCTGATTTGTAGCATTCATCGACATAATCGAAACAGTCATCTTGTTTTTCTTTTGGCGTCGAAGTAGCCAGTTTAATTTCGTTTTCAGCCCATTCAGTAGTTGTCATATTATTTTCCTAGGTTATAGTTAATAGCAAAAAGGCAGAAAGAAGGAAAAAACAAATTGGAAAGCAGAAGAATAGTAAATAAATAAACAATATCCAAGAGTCAACATAGATAGAATCAAAAGTGGCTGAATCGTAAATTCAACTTCTTCATCAATGTCTATGAACGTGCTAGATAGTTGGGAAATGCTCCCAAGACAGCAGCTTACCTCATCATTCTTCCCTCTCCTGCCTGACCTTAAATATCCATTAGGATATTCTTAGTCTACATCAATGGAAATCTTATTCGATGCATTAAACGTTTCAACCGCATCGAACGCATCCTCAAGCTTATCTTTAAGTCCTCCAATTATTCCGTCAATGGCAGACTTGGAAATATGCGCTCGCATCTCTTCAATATCTGTAATGATCCGTTTGCTATGATCCGCATCCCACTCATATACTTTGATATCGATTTCATCCTGTGTATTATTGCGAAGTGTGGTATAAAAATCTATGAGAGATTTGAATTCAGATATCAATGTGATATTGTTATAATTTTCGGATTCTGCGTTTTTCTGATGAATTTTAGTTTTAAGATCAATAAGGAAGGATTCTTTTTTCATCAATTGATCATTCAACTTAGATACCTCTGTAAGCTCACTTTCGGTTTTAGACCCATTTCTATAATTATTCAGTCGAATAATCTTATCCCGAATAGCGGATATGTCTCCGGTAATCTTATTTTTAAGATTTAACGCTTTTCGAATTGTGATTTCTTTTTTCATAAATATTCTCCTATCTTTGTTTAATATATCACCGATGAGAAACTCAGGGGATTCATCGGTAATATACAATATTTTTGAGTACTGATGCAAAAAGTAAAATACCCGATGGCGGATTTGAACCGTCGACATTCTGCGTGTAAGGCAGACGCTCTGAACCAGCTGAGCTAATCGGATGTATTAGTCTCATTTAAGCATAGCTTAAATGCGTTTGCTGATATTCTATAATTGGTTTCGCTAGTTACATCTCCTAACATAGTGGCCAAGGTGAGAGTCGAACTCACAAAACCTGGGGTTTGAATCCAGTACCTATGCCAAATTCGGTTACTCGGCCAAACTTAAACTCAAAACATTAATGCAATGGTAAATATAGTTATTTACAAATCTAATCTTTAATACGTCACATACACTTGCCTCTAATATAATGAGTTAAACGATAGTGCCTAGGGAGGGACTCGAACCCTCACGATCTTGCGATCAAGGGATTTTAAGTCCCCAGTGTCTACCAATTCCACCACTCAGACATGAATGAAACCTCCAAATGTTCAATAAGTTGACCTGAGATGCTATGTGCTTTTACGCCTAAGGATCGCCGAAGTACTTCGACGAATGCCGCTATGTGAACCACTCATGTCATAAATGGCAGGAGCTTTTTCGCTTCAATGGCTTCTGCGTGCTGGTTTCATTTCTGAAGCCATCTAGAGGCAGTTACCTAGGCGGATGACCGTTCCGGTCGCTCAGCTTTAGATTAACGTGGAATGCCGTTCCACAGCTTTGATAGTTTTCACCATCAATGATAATATATATATTTTTTCTATGGCTGAATTCATCTCTCCGGACTAAAGTCCGGGTGTATTCTTCCACAAATCTTATATAAAAATCATTTCCATGTCATCTTTTATGAGTTTTAACCGCCTACCTAGATATCATCGGAGTATCCACATTTTACAGCAGCAAGCTTGACAAGGAAATGAGCGCAGATGCCTCTGCGCCACGTTTAGCGGAGGATGAGGGACTCGAACCCCCAAACGGTTTCCCGCGGCGGTTTTCAAGACCGCTACCTTACCATTAGGTTAATCCTCCAAGACGGTATTGAATTACCGTACATTATTTTCAAGTTCTTCAATCAGCCAGAAATGCGTTGATCATCTCTGCATAGGTAATATACATTTTTAATTGCATGTTGGCAATGATTTTATCGGATTTTTCTGATCGTCATCAGGGATAACATCACCCAATCCGAACCTAGGGTTCACCCAATGGCAGAAGCGAGGTAATCCAGAACGGGAGGTAACATCATCCAATCCGAACCTGGTGTTCACCTGATTCTTCATAAGTCGTTGAATAGCATCAGCTTGTAATGAATATGTATCCCCGAAAATCTTCCATACACGATAATAATTTGCCCAGAAATGCTTATTTTTACCAGTGAACTGGATGTCAAACATACATTTATTATTTGAATTTCTAAGTTCTATACGGTTTGTGGGAAGATTGCTTTCATGCCCATTTTCACCAATAAACACTGTCTTGGTAGATTTTCCAAGCAATTCCCGGAACGTCTTATCGAATTCTTCCTGTGTAACCGCATGCTTCACAAGGTCTTCCTTAGTGAACTTGGTAAGCATCAGGGATTTCATCGCATCCGATGATGCGTAGATCTTTCTAGCTTCTTCAATTGTCAATTCGGCCATGGTTGGCCTCCTTATATAAGTTAATCACCCAATCCGAACAGAGTGTTCACCCTGGGATAAATAATGGAAGAACACGGACTTGGTTTAACATCATCCAATCAGAAACGAATGTTCAGCAAAACCGCACCTCTATGCAAAATATCCGTCCGGTGTAACATCAGCCAATCCGAATCTGGCGTTCACCTGATTTTGCATAAGTAGTATAATATCATCATACGGAACTGAATACTTATCATAAAAAATCTTCCATCCGCGAGAATAGCTTACCCAGAAATGCTTATTATTTGTGAATTGAATATCAAACATCCATTCGCCATTTGAATTGCGAAGTTCTATACGGTTGGTAGGAAGTTCGCTGACACCACCATGTTCATTCAGAAACACCGTCTTGGTGCATTGACCAAGCAATTCCCGGAACGTCTTATCAAATTCTTCCTGAGTAACCCCATGCTTCTCAAGTTCTTCCTTCGTGAACTTTGTGAGCATCAGGGATTTCATCGCATCCGATGATGCGTAAATCTTTCTAGCTTCTTCAATCGTCAATTCAGCCATATCAGGCCTCCTTAAAATATTTAATAATACGATCCTAACTGGATATTCATCTGATTCCAAAGGATATGAACGGCGGCACGGCTGTAATATCATCCAATCCGAACTGGATATTCATCTCGTCCGGCCCAAACAAACCGCTATCGTATGGTTTAACATCATCCAATCCGAAAAGGATATTCATCTGATTCTTCATAAATCGTTGAATATCTTTATCTTGCAATAAATACTTATCATAAAAAATCTTCCATACACGGAAATAACTTACCAAGAAACACGTATTTTTCCCTGCGAATTGAATGTCAAACATCCATCTATCGTGAGAATTTCTGAGTTCTATATGATTAGTTGGAAGCTTGCTTACCTTTCCCTCTTCATCCAAGAACACCGTCTTGGTACATTGTCCAAGCCGTTCAAGGAACGTCTTATCAAATTCTTCCTGTGTAACCTCATGTTCCTCAAGTTCACTTTTAGAGAACTTGGTGAGCATAAGGGATTTCATCTCATCAAATGATGTGTAAATCTTTCTTGCTTCTTCAATAGTCAATTCAGCCATGTTAATCTCCTTGTTATGGTAAAATATAATAACCTTATTTGAATTTCTCAATACTTATTTGAAAATATGTCGAATACTTCTTAAACCACTACATTTTGGTTTATTGGGAACATTTCCTATGATTATGTAGCTTACTAGACGTTTACAGTTAATTCATAATGGAAGCACTGCACCCTTAGATTCCAAGAATTTAACGACATCAAGATGTCCATATTCATTTGCCAAATGTACCGCGTGATTATTACATGCTGTGACATCGGCACCCTGTGAGACTAGGTATTCCACGACATCAAGATCACCGTTAGCACTTGCCCAGCGTAGCGCATAGTTCTTACGTGCAGTTACATCTGCACCCTGCGAGACTAGGTATTTCACCATTTCCAGATGGCCAAAATAACTTGAGTTGCAGACAGCCAGGTTATCATATGCAGTGACATCGGCTCCCAATGCGACCAGATATTTCGCCACTTCAAGATCACCGTTAACAGTTGCCCAGCGAAGAGCATCGTTAGCATTATCGAATCCCTTGCTAACCAGCCACTTCCAGGTTTTGACCTTGTATAAATCATGTCTGGGTCCAAGTATGATCCGATGGGATCGGTATTGCCCATCCAAGTTGACAACTAGTTCACCTTTGGGAAGAGTCACTTCCCGGACATAGGCCATATCATACGCAAGCCAACGTGCACAGTACCTAATATCAGTGAAATAAAGTCCGTACGTACCTAAAAGTTTAGTCGGATCAGGAGCTAAAGAATTTGTGTCGGTGTTAAGGCCGGTCCTGAACTTGAACCCGCGGTGGGTTTCAGTGGAAGTTGTAAACTTAAGACAAGTCATATTGTATCATCTTATTTGAAACTATGTCGAATAGCAATGCCATTATTATCGAATTCTTCCTGTGTAACCTCCTGTTTCTCAAGTTCATTTTTAGAGAACTTGGCGAGCATCAGGGATTTCATCTCATCCGATGATGCGTAAATCTTTCTTGCTTCTTCAATAGTTAATTCTGCCATAGTTGGCCTCCTTATATAAGTTAATCAGCCAATCCGAACAGAGTGTTCACCTTGCCTTCACGATCGCCGGGCTGATGGGCTGGTGTAATATCAGCTAATCCGAACAGAGTGTTCACCGCAATTGGCATTTCAAGGGCCGGACGGATAGGTGTAATATCAGCTAATCCGAACAGAGTGTTCACACCAAGCTCCGCAGGCTTCTGAATACGCACCTGGGTGTAATATCAGCTAATCCGAACAGAGTGTTCACCTGATTTTTCATAAGTCGTTGAATCGCATCATCTTGTAATGAATATGTATTCGCAAAAATCGTCCATACCCTAAAATAACTTACCCAAAAATGCTTATTTTTTCCTGTGAAGCAAATGTCAACCATCCATTCATCCTTTGGCTTTCTAAGTTCTATACGATTGGTGGGAAGATTGCTTGTATAACCATTTTCATTCAAGAACACCGTCTTGGTGCATTGTCCAAGCAATTCCAGGAACGTCTTATCGAATTCTTCCTGTGTAACCTCATGTTCCTCAAGTTCACTTTTAGAGAACTTGGTGAGCATCAGGGATTTCATCTCATCCGATGATGCGTAAATCTTTCTTGCTTCTTCGATTGTTAATTCTGGCATATTAGGCCTCCTTAATGTGATGTAATTAAATATAAATATTTCAATCGTTATTGGCAATACATACGTTATGATATTTAAATACCACCGTTCCTGATATGTGTTTGCTGTATCATTAACTTTAAATATATACGATTCACGGTTTTCTGTCAACTTATTCGCGATCTGCTAAAATTGCATTACCGCAAGTGATACGGCTGTCATCTTCCTCTTTTGACGCAATGAAAGTAAGCACATCAAATCCGACATCCTTAAGAGTCGATTCATATTCCTCATACGGATACGATTCCGTATAATCGCCATTTGTTTCAATGCCGTTTTTCAACGCCGATGCCGTCTTATGCATGGGCGTCAATTTGCAAATGAAATCCCTAGGGTCAAACAGTCTTGCTAGATATTCGGCATCTATTTCATATCCTGCAATGGCAAAGTTTAATGTATACTTCCTGCCAACAGGCTTAGGCATAGTGCGCATGATTTTAGATATACTTACTAAATCAAGCGCATTTCCGGAAAACATTGCGATCCGTTCTTTATCGTTTGTAGAATTGATAGAAAGCTGTAATCCAGCTTCCCCATTGTAGTATTCATTCTTTATATGACACCATGCCCAAATGAATCGGGCAAGATTTTCGTTTTTTCTTGGCATCATGGTTGACACGACTGGATGCACAAGAAAACCCGACAATTCATATTTTAGCAAAATTGCCGAATCTAGAACGGCAGTGTTCCATGTAGGCTCGCCCATTCTAGCGTAATGAATATTGAATCGTCCGCACGTTTTTATATCGTCATGCATCGACTTAACCATCATAACCTGGTTCAATAGATCATTCAGCGTCGCATTAATGCCTGGCCCACATTTTGGTACGTCGCAAAATTTACATCCTGACGAACATCCATACTGTGTGGAAATTGTGCAGACCCATTTTTCCGAAAGGGGTAAAATGTCGGTATGGATAACCTTTTTATGCTGGTTAAGGTTAACATCCTTTCCGTAGTCCCCCAAAGAAAGACATTCGAGTTTACCTAGTTCCCCTTTCACGATAAGAATATTTCCCGTTGGAACTTCTATATTTTTCAAAATATCCATTATTTCACCTCGTTGCATTTGAATACGAATTCTTCATGATGATACATAGATTCCACCTTATACATCTAATCCAATGTTACCGTACTATAAATAGAAACATATTTGGCGGGTTCACATGGTTTGACCGCAATATTAATATTTCCATCGATATCTTCATCGTACCACAATTCAGCTCCGTTGGAATCCTTTTCATGAATCATTCTTCCCTGTGTATCATACCATATTTCGGATCCGTAGGAATCCTTAGCATGAATAAGCTTTCCATTGGCTACATACCAATATTCTGTTCCATCGGAGAATTTCTTATGAATCAGGTTCCCCTTTGCATCGTATTCACGCCATTCTTCTAATCCGTTGGAATCCTTTCCATGAATAGTGTTCCCATTGGCATCATACCAATATTCATCTCCTTCGGACAACTTAGCATATCTACATTTCCGTTTGGCATCACATTCATACCACCGTTCAGATCCATTTGACCTTTTCTCATGAATCTTAGTTCCATTGGCATCATCTTCATACCAACATTCAGATCCTTCCGCATCCTTCGTATGAATAAGATGGGATATGCCGTTGATGTCATATGTGAACCAATATTCGCATCCGTCGGGAGCCTTTTTATGAATCGGGTTACCAACAAGGTCAAACCATACGTCGGTTCCTTTCGAATCCTTATAATGAATGCATTTCCCATTGGCATCATCTTCCCAGCGCATTTCCGAACCATCAACATACTTCTTATGAATCAGTTTGCCAGTTGTATCATACCATTCTTCGGATCCGTCGGCAAATTTCTTATGAATAATATGGTTAGTCCCATTGGCATCACGCTCATACCAATATTCGGATTCATCGGAATCCTTATAATGTATCAGTTTTCCATTGGTATCATACCATTCCTCGGCTCCATTGGAAGACGTCTCATGAATCCTGTTCCCATTGGAATCATATTCATACCATCGTTCGAATCCGCTGGCCCACTTATCATGAATAAGATTTCCATTGGCATCATACCACTTTTCTAATCCGTCGG
>Ga0172381_10005010_pt1 | contig 13547 bp, 28 predicted proteins | sample Leawel6488metaG_FD_119754 | JGI IMG/M metagenome (GOLD analysis project Ga0172381, IMG submission 119754) | Leachate microbial communities from a municipal landfill in Southern Ontario, Canada - Leachate well 64-88 metaG | ecosystem: Engineered > Solid waste > Landfill > Unclassified | place... | reverse complement strand
TATCTAGTTTAAATATGACAAAAATGTATGTTTGCCATACTGATAGTTATTACAATATGATTAGTGATACTGTAAAAGCAGCATTTGAAGCTAATCAATTTTATTCTATTAGTATATGGCAGGGTGATAAAGAATTTATTTTACCAGAAGGAAGAAATATATAAAATCATAGAATTCTGCTTTCATTTGGTTTTAAAAAATAATTAATTATAACTAGGAGGTTATTTTATTATGAAAACTTGGATGGGAACTATTAAAAAACAAAATAATATTGATTTAGAAAAGGCTTTTGCGGTTGTAGTTAAGACAGGTAGGACAATGTTTGATTTTGAAGTTTTTAACAAACAGGATTTTGGATTAATTGGAAATAGAGAAATAATAGAAGCATGGTATTAAAATAATATATAATGATGAAATCAGCCTTTTATGTTGAAATTTGTCGAAATGTTTTTAACAATAATTCTTAGTTTTTAAGAAATAAGTATTGACAATAGAGAATTTAACCTTTATAATAAGAAATATCAAGAGAAGTTAATAAAATAATTTAATGGAGGTTGTTTAATATGTTTAGTGGAATAATGGAGAGAATCAACAAGATAAAGAAATTATCAGAAGGAGAAAAGGCAGAGCTAAAAGAATCAATATATTATCACCATGATACATGCAGAATTTATTTACTTGAGAATCCTAATGTATCAATAGTTATAAGAAATTCTTTAGAAGATAGAATGATAATATTAAGTCAAGCACTTGACAAATTGAGATAAGGGCGAATAATATGGACTTAGGAAAATATATACTATCTTTACTTAATGAACAGGGCAGGTCGCAAACATGGCTTGCCGATAAACTCAATATTAATGTAAAAACATTTTCAGGCAAGTTAAAAAGAAATAGCATTACAGGCGAAGAAATTTTACAAATTGGTTACTGGTTAAATATAAATTTAGATGAATTAAAAAAGGAGTGTATCAATTATGGAAAGAAATAGTTTAACACAGAATTTAATGGATGAAGTATACAGTAAATGGAATACAGAAGAATGTAGAAGCATGAAAAGACTAGAAGTAATTGAAGAGTTCTTTACACTATTGCATAGGGTAGCCGTACAATTTGGAAATATGAATTATCAAGTAAATAACGGTGGTTGGTCACAATGGCATGGAAATGGTTATGACGAAGATTTAGAAGATTTAATAGAATATGCTAAAAAAGGAACAGCACAAGGAATTAAATATTTTGATGCTTTGTTACAAATATTAATAGATATTGAATCACTGGGAGAGCCTAGCGACTATGATAATACAGAAGATTGTGAATGTTCAAATTGTGGTGGAACTGGCTATATAAATTTCTATGATGAAGACGAAGAAATTGAAGAAGAATGTCCAGAATGTTGTGGTGATGGAACATGGGAAGAAGAAACAAAAGGAGAAGAAGAATATTGCTCATTACTCAGCGAATTTGATGATAAGTATTATGATTTTAATGAAGAAGAATTAATTGAATCATTTAATGAATTTTTAAATAGGTTTAATGAGGAAGTCAATATAAGTGACATTAAAATAGTATCAACTAAAAAACCTAGGTGTAAACTTGTTGGAACAGATAGCAATGTATTTAGTGTTATTGTAAAAGTTAGAAGTGTTTTGTCGGATGCAGGATTAAGAGAACAAGCACAAGAATTTTCTAATAAGGCAATGAAACAACATAGTTATGATGATGTATTAAGTTTATGTTTTGAATATGTTGAAGTATGTTAAAAGTTGAGCCGTATTTATTACGGCTTTTTCTTTGTCTACAGGTGTCACAGTGATGTTTTATATCCAGTATAGTAATACAACTATATATTCAACAATAATAAACGCTCACAAAGGATTACAGAGCCTTGTAATTATGTATAGAATTATTTTAATAACCTATTGCAATCTATCCTAATACATGGTAAAATAAATTATAGATTTCGGACGGTGGCGTGTGAAAAATCATTTAACGAGCCATAAAATGAATATATGATAAAATAATAGTTCTATGGCTTTTTATTTTCTAAAATGCTTGACAAAATTATATTATTAATGCTATAATAAGTTATATTAATAAATAAGGAGTGGCGAACATGAAGCAGATAAGATTATCTAATGAAATTATGACACAAATAAACACTGGAAAGATTAAAGCCGTTGAGCTAGTAAGTTACATATTAAAAACAGTTACAGGAACTAGCACCGCAAAGGAATTGAGTAATACAGGGTTAAAGGATATTAGTTTTGATGGAGAATATGCAATAAGTGGAGCAATAGACACAAGAAACAAAACACTAAACTTGATATTCTAGCAGGGAATATTCCCTGCTTTATCTTAATAATATAATACATATGGAGGTTTTAACATGAGTAAACAACAAACATTTATAACTAAGCTAATAGACGAAAACAACAAAATGATTGACTTTGAAAGATGGGCAGATAAAAGAATTAAAACCGTTGAAAGTAAGCTAAAAGAATTATATACAAGATATTATGGCATATATAAAAATAATATTGAAAAATCAGAATACATAGTAATATATGAAACATTAAATAATAACGATATAGAAGTAAAACGTATTAATATAAAAGAGTTTTTAAGTCTTGCATAATTGCAAGGCTTTTAGCTTATGGAGGGTAAAATATGAATATAGAAAAATCATGTAAGAATTGCCGAGAATGTGTCCTGCAACAACAATTTACATATAATATTGAATCTGATGTTTATTGTCTTGGTGAATCTGGATTTATTGAAGAAATAACAAAAGAATATTTAAACATTACAGAAACATTAGAGTATATGCAGGAACAAGGCTTTATAAAAAAGAATGTTAATATTAAGGAATTAGCCGAAAATGATAATATGTTAAACTTGTTAGTTGAGCAAATAGGAAACGCTGTATATTCCTTTTTAGTTAGGCAAATAAAAGGAATTAAAGTAAATTTAAAACCAGTTGATAGTAATTTTTGTTGTAAGTATTGGAGGTAAATAATATGTTAGTAATTATAGGCATTATATTTTTATTGATATCATATATAGTTTTAAATTTTGCTTGTGCTTTTTGTGTACATCATATAGATAAACCAAAGAGAAAAGGTTTATATTCTTATTTTTTAAAATTATTAAATAAACGGCTAAATGATGAAGATGATTTTCAAAAATTAATGTTTTCGTGGGTTATTTGTATGCAAGGAATAATATTTTTAGGACTTGGCATAATCTTTATATTTTTATATATTATGACTATAGCACAATCTATATATATTTAAAACATTATGATTCCAGTATCACAAACCAACCGCACAGAATCGGCTACAATCTATTTTTATGTACAGGGTAATACAGTTACATTAGTTGATATTGCATAGGCTTAAAATGGCTTATATATGATATTGAAAAAACACAATTTATATTAATATACTATTGACTTATGGGGATAATAAGTATAATATTATATATAGATAGTAGTTATAAAATAAATTTAGGAGGTACTTTACTATGAAAAATAATTTAACTTATGAGGTAGTTAGCTTATTAAAACAACGTAAAATCTTAGAAATATTAGCGAAAAAAGAAATTGAAATTAATAGATGCTTTACTAATGAGGAACTAAAAAGATTTGAAAATCAAATTAATATAGATAAAAATACTCGAAAAGAAATTGATTTCTTAAAAATATGTATTTTGGATGAAGTATTAATAACTATTAATAATATAAAAAATAATATACTTAATAGTGTAAAAAATAATCAAATAAGCAAAGAATCAGCACAATTTTTATTAAAGGAATTAATTGGAATGCAAAACAAAAGAACTAAGGAATTGCAATCTATAAAAAAGGATTGAGCCGAAAGGCTTTTTTCTTTTATGCCACAGAAAGTATATTTCATTCAGAAAATAAAGTTTAATTAATGTGAAAATTAGTATTGACAGTATGAATTTATGGGTATATACTAAGTACATGATAACAAAATAAATATAAATGAGGGAGAATAATAAAATGGGTAATTATTTATTAAACAAGGAAACACAAAAAATTGAAATGCACTTTGAAAAATCAGAATATCAAGCATTAACAGAAGAACAAAAGAAGGAAATTAAATCAACATTTTTATGGTCAAATTATTCTAAAGCATGGGTAAGTCGTTCAATACATTATCATTACAGAGCTGAAGAAATAGCTAAAAAATTAGGTTTAGAAAATGCTGGAAGTGTTGGTGAGAGATTAAGTTATTCGGAAGAATTAGAACGCAAAGTAGAAAAAGCAGAAGTGAGAGCAGAACGCTATGAACAATATTCAGAAAATGCAGAAAAGAGAGCGGAAAATTTGCAATCCGATTTTAATAAATATCGTAAAGATTGGTCATGGTTGACACAGCCAATTATTGCAGGGCACGCAGGAAGTCAAGCGTTTGGAAGACACAAAGCCAAAGTAATGGCACGTTATGAAAGAGGCTTTGACGAATACAAAAAATCTGAATATTATCAAGATAGAGCAGCAACAGCAAGAGCAACAGCAGATAATGTAAAATTAAAAGACAAAGTTTATTTACATAATAAAATAAAAGAGTGTAACAAAATGCTTAAAATGTATCAAGAACATATTGTAAAATATGAAGAAGCTTTATATAAGATTCAACAAGGTGAAGTTTTAAAAAATAGGTCTGGTGATATTTTAACGGAAAAATTAATTGAAGAACGCATAACAGATAGATTTGAAAAATATGAATGGGAACATGATAAACTTGAATTCTTTGAAAATTGTATGAATGAATTAGGTGGAGTACAGTTTTCAAAAGATAATATAAAGGTCGGTTATATTGTTAATATGAAAAGATGGGGAAAATGTGAAATTGTTTCAGCGGGTTCGATAAATGTCGGTTTTAAAATATTAACAGGAGGTGCTTTTGGTGGTATATTAACAGACCCATATGAAGCAATAACAGAAATATTAGAAGCTAAAGAAGTAAAACTGGAAATTGAAAATCCTTATAAAATAGGTGATATTCTTTGTAAACATTATGGAATGGACACAAGCAACAAAGTTTATAAAGCATATCAAGTAATAAAAATTACTTCAACTGGTGTTAAATTGCAAGGAATAAAAGTTGATAATGGTATACCAATTAAAGATAATTTCACCGAAGAAAAGCCAATACAAAAGAAAGTTTCTAAAAGTAAATTTTCTGATACGGTCGGAGTTTGGTTAGATAATTGGCAATTAAATAAGTATTCTCTAATAACAGAGAAAGCAGTATAACAGCTATTATTTATTCTTCCAGTACATTACTATTAATATAATTAATGTACTGCATAGAGTTAATAAAACTCAAAAATACATATAACAGGAGCGTGTATATTATGATGAATAAAATTGAGGAATTTGCAAGACTTTTAGAAAATGACCAAATTGATGACTTAAAAAGAAGTGATTTAAGTTGTGATTGTAATATATTAAATTGTAAGGTATCAATCAAAACAAAGAAAAAATATACTTGCGTTGATGTCGGTGGTTCTGGAAAATATATGATTGACAATGAAACAGGCGAGATTTTTGGTATTATGGGATATGGTAAAGTAAATAAAAAACATGTATATGGAACACTTGATACTATATATATGTATTACTGGGGCAGATATGCAGCAATACAATCAAAATCAGACCGTAACCCGTATATAACAAAGCTAATGTCTTCTATTGGTATATTAACAGAACGTGGTTTATCAATTGATGAGAATGGTAAGTTATATGGTAAAGAATATGGAGAAAAAAAGATACCAGAACCTCCAAAAGCAGTAAAAAGTTTTATAGGTAATAAATATGAAGAGTTAACAAAAGACCTATTACAAGCGAAAATATTAGCAATAGAAGAAGCTTCAAAAGTTGACGATTCGGGAACTTGTAATTTAGATGGTATATTTTTAACTCTTAAAGGATTTAATGAGGAAAGCACAGTACAGGCAATAAAAAATAGTGGTTTAAGTGGATTTTTACGAAATGCTCAAATATTCGGAAAAGGTTATTTAATTGGGCTTGGAGTCGGTCAAGCGTATAAGAGAGAAAAAGCAGCCGATGCAATGTATAATTATTTAGATAGTTTAGGATATGATGTATCGCATTGGTGTCAAATAGATTAACAAAATAGCATATAACAGCATAACAGCGAGGGTTGTGGGCATTCACATAAAATGCCCATTCAATATAAATATAATATATGGAGGATATAACAATGGCAAATAATACAATGATAAAAGTATCAAAAGTGAAATGGGATTCTATTTCCAATAACTATAAAGGTATGTGGACAAGAGAACTGAAGGACAATGGATGGCAACCAGATTTACCAGAGGAATATATAGGAAAATGTACAGTAATGAGTGGTTGTATATCTAATGAATTAGGAAGCTTATTAACAGAAGGTGTACATTTTGAAATAGTTAACTAACTCTCTATAATAGCCATCCTTATAGACTTCAAGGGAATTTTAATAATACTAAATAACATAATTCATAATATATTACGGAGGTATAACAGAAATGATTATAGGTAACAAGGACTTTTACCCAACGCCATCACACTTAATACAAAAGATGCTTAGTAAAATTGATTTTAGAATGATTTCAAATGTACTTGAGCCTAGTGCTGGTTCTGGAAATATAGTTGATGCAGTAGTTGACAAATTTAAATATTCTCATTCGAATTATAATAAAGGAGCAAAATGGGATATTGATTGTATTGAGATTGACGAAAATTTAAGATATATATTACAGGGTAAAAATTATAGAGTTATTCAAGATGATTTTTTAACTTTTAACACCTATAAAAGATATGACTTAATTGTTGCAAATTTTCCATTTAGTGAGGATGATAAACACTTACACAAAGCATTAGACATTCAAGAACGCACAGGAGGTTATATAGTTTGTTTAATTAATGCTGATACATTAAGAAATCCTTTTAGTAACAGCCGTAAAGATTTGTTGCGTAGGTTAGAAGAAAATAATGCTGTAATAGAATATATAGAGAATGCATTTATGGATGCAGAACGAAAAACTTCTGTAACAGTAGCTCTTATAACAATCAATATTTCTGAAAAAGAGTCTATTAGTAATATATATAATGACTTAAAAAAAGACTATACAAATAGGGAAGAAAAAGAGTATAACAATAACGATATAGTAACTAATGACTTTGTAAAAAGTATTGTTCAACAATTTAATTTTGAAGTTGAATTGGGTATGAAACTTATAAATGAATTTAATTTTATGTCATCTAAAATGTTAAAAACATTTAAAAAGGAGCATAACAGTGATAGTGTTTTATCTCTGAACTTTAATGAGTATGATGGTAAAAAGGTGACATTAAATGAGTTTATTCAAAAAATTAGGTTAAAATACTGGACTACACTATTTGAAAATAAAAGCTTTACAGGGTTATTAACATCTAATTTATCAAATGAGTATAAAGAAAAAGTTCAAGAATTACTTGATTATGATTTTTCAGAATATAATATTTACTCTATTAAGCTTGAAATGAATAAAAACATGTTACAAGGTGCTGAAAAATCTATATTAAATTTATTTGAAAAATATTCAAATAAATATCATTGGTTTGATGAATGTTCGAAAAATGTACACTATTATAATGGATGGAGAACAAATAAATCCTATGTTGTTGGTAAAAAAGTAATAGTTCCATGTAAGATTTATATAACAAATGACAGTAAATATGTAGATTGTGAAAGAGTATTGTATAAAAAAATAGATGGAGAAATTGAAAGTTTAATTGATACTGAAAAATGTTTTAATTATCTAGATGGAGGAATAACAGAAGATATAAGTATCCAAGAAGCTTTATCCCATGCAGCAGAAATTGGACAGACTTCAAAAATAAAATGTAAATATTTTAATCTTACATTTTATAAAAAGGGAACAGTACATATTGAGTTTACTAATCTTGATTTATTACAAAAATTTAACTTATATGGTTCTCAGCGTATGAATTGGCTTCCACCATGTTATGGTAAAAAAGCATATAAAGATATGACAACAGAAGAAAAGACAGTTATAGATGATTTTGAAGGAGAACAAAGCTATAATAAAGTAATGGCAAATAAAGAATATTACATAGTAGAAACATCAAAATTACTAATGTTGGCAAATTGATACTACATAATATATAATATAGTTGAGGTGAGATAATGAATACTCAAGCTGATATGTTAAAGTTAATAACAGACTATAACAATCAAGACCGTAAGATTATAAAGGATAATTTAAAGCGTATAATGTGGAAGCAGAGTATCAAGCCATCAGATGTGATGAAATTAGGATTTGGTAAAAATAACGTATATCAATGGACTAATAGTAAAGCAAATAACATTCCTATGTTTGAGCAAGCCTTGACTATAGCAGTACATTTTAAATTTGATGTAACAGAACTATATAATAGCAAGGTTTTATAACAGCCAACATTATAAGTATCAGCGAAATTTGAAAATCCACTATAACAGCCGTAGTTTGATAGCTCAGTGATTTTTGAATATTCTGTATAACAGAACGTAAAATAAGTATCAACGATATTTATAAATTTGTGAAAGTTTATATTGACAGTATTAATTGTAAGGTATATACTATAGATAGTGGTTAGTAAGTAATTTATATTAATAATTGAAAGGTGGTTTTAATATGGCAGATAACAATAAGAAGTATGGAAGACTTGTTTCAGATGAAAAATATATTCAAAGTGTTATTGAGGATATGCAATACAATATTGATAATCATTATAAAGGAACTAGTGAATATTCAGAAGATGGAATGAAGGAAATTATCTCTGATAAACTTGATGATTTAGGAATATATCCAACAGATATTGATTATGTTTTTTCAGAATTAAAATTTTAATAAATTGGTAATATTTAACATGTTATGAAAGTTGAATTTTATGTGGTTATTTAAGGCTTGAAAGCCTAGAAAATGGAGGGTTTGAAAATGAGATTATACGTTTTTACATTAAGATGGATGGATGATGAAGCAGATACTTATATAGTAATTGAAGCAAATACACAGAAAGAAGCAGAAAAAAAACTTAAAAAAAAGCTAAAAGAAAAAGAATATCCAATAGAATTTGAAAAATATAATTGCAAAAAATTAAATCTTGAAGATGGATTTTGTATGATTAATTAAGATTAAATTAATATTTGAGGCTGAAAGCCACTAATAAGGAGGATTTAAAAATGAAATGTGAAAAGTGTGGAAAAGAAATTCAAGCAGGTGAAAAATATTATACTGCTATTGGAGTTATTCAATGTGAAGATTGTAATACAAAGAGTAATGGAACTGTTAGTTTGGATTTTATTATTGATAAAATTAAGAATAAAACAGAATCTAAAATACCAGTTAACCATGAAGCAATTAAAAGAATTGCTGATGAAATTAAAAAGGATAACGGTTTAAAATAAATATTACAATTCATCACAATATTTTAGAGAGGTAGTGAGCATATGGCAGTTAGAAGACAGAGAGCCACAACATCAAAAGAAATAATGGAAAAAGATATAAATATAGCAATAAAGAAAGCAAAACAACGCTTCAGATACTCAAAAACATTCTATATTTTAGATTATAGCAATAATGAAAATGAATGTTATTTTGCTTCTGGCTATCCTGATATAGATAAGATTACAAAGCTGGAAGTGTATAAGGAAAAATGGGTGTTTAATATTGATAATAAAAGATGGGATAGTATATAAAAGGTGGAATTCATAGTAAGTGATTAAAAGGAGGTAAAAAATGGCTAAATACATTGATAAAAAAGGAAATAAAATAGAAGCTGAATTATTTGTAGAAGGTATGGAAAGATGTTATTCTTTACGTATTAGTGGTGGTTATGGTTCGGAATGGAAAGAGTTTAAAACAAAACAATCTGCATTAGATTTCATTACAAAAAATAAGGGGGCTGAATATCTAACCAAAATGGGAAACCATTATTTTGATGCTAATAAAATTAAGTATAATTTATATATAGGTATAGATGAATTTGTTGTGGATGATTTTGAACAAGATTATATAATTAAATATTCTGATAGTATATTAATTAAAAGTAAAAATGCATTTGAAAAAATATATAAGTCAATGTTATAAATTAAGATATTTAAGTCATAATTGGGAGGGTATTTATGAAATTATATGTATATGAAATTGCTCTTTATAAAGAAGATGCACAGATACAAATTAAAGCAGTTACATGTAGGGAAAGAAAAGTAGATTATTTTTCTGAAAATTATATGTTCATTTGTAGTGAAGAAAGAACTAATGGTGGTTGGAGTGTTTCAAAAAAAGATATAAAAGAGAAAAAAGTATTTTATAATAATAGAGATGTTCCATATTTTATATCATTAAAAAATACTGATATAGAAATAGCAAAACCATTATTAATACCAAAAGTAATAGAAATAATTGAAATAGAAAAAGAAAGATTACGAATAAAAGAAGTTATATTATCTAATTTATCAAAATGATGATATAACAAGGTTTCTGTGTGCAGTAAATAAATGGAAGGAGTAATATTATGAATAGTAAGACTATAAAAACAAAAATAACTAAACTATTAAAAGCAAATGGATTTGTTAAATCTGAGATAAAAAAAGATTGGCATCATCCAAAACGTAAATCGGCAGGATTTGAATATTTTGAATATGGATGTAATGGTCTAGGGTATTATATTCCAGAGAATGTATTTGAAGAAATAGAAAAGAAAAAGTTTGAAAAAGAGAAAGTTGATGCAATGTTTAAAATATTAAATAATACTGACTTAGCACAATATTTAACTAAGTATGAATTTAGTATTACTTGGAGCATATGAAGATAATAAACCATAATAAAGATATTTATATTAAGGAGATATGTATGTTTATTAAAATAATAAAAGAAAAAAGAAACTTAATAAAGGAATTTATGAAAGAACACAAAGAATATTTACCTAAATTTTCACCACAAGGTCAACCTTTAAAATGGAGAATCTTTGTTTATCAAGATGGTGAGTATGATATTTATACTGGTAAACAAAGTGGAAATTATAAAGTAGGTATAAGTCAGAAATTGCCGTATGGTGGAGTTACATGTGACCCACAAGTTTATACATATAACATTAAGAATAAAACATTAGAAGAAGTACATGGATGTCTTTGGCAATAATTTTTAGCATGAATGTATAATTTTGTCCACAAATTATTTTAATAATGTATTGACATGTCAGTTAACTAATGATAATATAATTGTATAATACATTTGAAAGGAGTAATCAAACATGATTAGAAAAGAATGTATTCAAATAAGAATAGAAGAAGATTTAAAAGAAAAGGCTAATATATTAGCCAAAAAGAGACATACAAACATAAGTGAGATGGTTAGAAACTATCTAGAGAGCGAGGTAAACAGTACATATGGGTTACAAAACAACGGAGCATAAGAAAGCTTTAATTAAGTTAATAAGAGAAAAGAGAATGATTTTACAGGTAGATGCAGCAGAAAGAATGAACAAAGAAAGTATTAATGATACGGCTAGAATATTAGCGGAGCAGGGTAAAATTAAGCGTCAGAAGGTCAAAGTAAGAGGTAAGGTTGGCAATCTTACAGACCAGTATCTACTATATAATAATGATGTAAAACAGGCTGAAATATTGAAATATGAAAAGGAATTAATTAATAGACCATATGATAGCCCATTGAGTAAAAATCATTGTTATAAGAAGATTGAACAACCTGTAGAACAAGAAATAAAAAGAGGTAGGGGGTAGACCAAAAAACAAAAAATTACCGAATAAAATCTCTGAACATATCTCTAATAATTTACTTGAACCTGAAGACAAATTAAAAGTAATATTTAATTCTATGAATCCAAAAACACTTGTAATAGAAGAAACATATATTAATAATGATATAATATATTATAAAATAAATTGAGAGAAGGTATTACATATGTTATTAACAAATTTTTTTGATTGGGATTTACCTATATATAAAGAAGCAACAAAAGTATATGGAGATAAAACATTATACATAGATAAGAATGCATATGGTAGAAATGGTGTAAAATTAGAAGGTCAATATGCTTTAAGAACTAATATGAGCAAAGATAGGTCTGACTTTTGGGAATTATTCCGTAGTATTCAAAAAAAGAAGGGAAATTATATTCATTTAAATGATAAAAAAGGTCAACCAATTTTTGAGAATAGTGTTATAGGATTAAGATTATTAGATTCTAGCGTTTATACTGACAAAGTTAGACCACAATATAATTTAGAAAATCATTGTTATGAATTTATTTCAATTATTAATAAAAGTACTTTTAAACCAAATGAATATAATAAATATTTATGTATTGATGATTTATATGGTTGGGGTAGTACATTTGAAGTAATTGAATAACAAAATAAAGAAAGGTTTCATAACATATTAAAATAAGTGGAGGAATAACTATGAGCGTTATAAGAAAACAAATAATTGAAATGATTGAAAATCAAGTTGATAATAATATAATAATGAGTACATTACTTCTTAATTATACATATGAAGATTTATTTATGGAGTTAAAGGACGATGGAGAAGAATTAGTTGAAAGTATAGTAACTTATAAAGAAGATGTAATGTCTACTTCAGAATGGTTTCTAAGTGCTTTGAGCTTATTAAAGAAGCAAGTAGATTCTAATAATGAATATTTTAAAGACATTTCTAAGCATGATATAATATGTAGTAGACAACATTTTATGAATGAGCATGTTAAATTGTCTAATGAATTATATCATCTTAAAAAGGATTTTGAACAGCTTGAAATGGATAAGCGAGATTTACAGCTTAAACTGGTAAAGTCTAGGGATTGTTTAAAATGTTATGGTTGTAAAGATGATACTTGTATTAATAACATTTGGTATAACAGGGAGAAGGTGTCTATATGAACAATTTAGAATTATTACAGCAAGAAAACGACCAATTAAAAGTTAGATTAGCAGATATTGTATTTTATGCAAAAGGCATTATAAGAGATAGTAATGAGAGAGATAAGGTTTTTATACAAGCTGAAGATATTATAACCGTATGTGGCAACGTAGGCGAAATTAGGTCACAATATTTAGTAACTGAATTAAAGAGATTAAAAAGACAAATATCAGAACAGAGTGATATTATTAATAGTTATAGAAATAATTGTGAGGTAGAATAATGAAAGGTTTAACAATGGCTTCTGTAAATGGAAATGAAATAGATAAAACAGTTCGTTGCCAATTTTGTGGTAGAGAAATGCGTCAAGGTAGTAGTCGTTTAGGTTCTGGTGTTAACACTTTGAGTTATTGGTGTGAATGTGGAACAGCAGCAATGTTTTCACACAGTTATGAAAAGAAAATAAAAGAGATAGAAAGTACATTTAAATTTGAAGATTGATACCAATGATAGATTTCAAAACGATATAAGTTTATGGTATAATTATTTCAAAATACAATTTTAAGGTGGTTTTACTATGTTAG
>Ga0172381_10005009_pt1 | contig 13548 bp, 17 predicted proteins | sample Leawel6488metaG_FD_119754 | JGI IMG/M metagenome (GOLD analysis project Ga0172381, IMG submission 119754) | Leachate microbial communities from a municipal landfill in Southern Ontario, Canada - Leachate well 64-88 metaG | ecosystem: Engineered > Solid waste > Landfill > Unclassified | place... | reverse complement strand
CCCGACCGCATGAAGCACCGTTGACCCGAGGTTCCACGCGCCACGGACAACCGCCGAGAAGCCATTGACGACCAGCATCAACATGTTCTTGACGGCCAGCAGCGGGTTTTGGATGGACTGAGCCATCATCTGGCCGATGCGCCCGGCCTTGGTGGAAAGGACCTTCTCTCCTACGGCAAGGGCACCGGCTGCTTGTGGCACGATTGACGAGAATGCGGCGATGCCACCTTGGACCAGGGATCCGAGCTTGGAACTGGTTGACGACATCCCACTGGCGAACGCGGCCATAGCTTCTGTACGCGACGCTGCGAGCTGGGCTTCGTTGGCAAGCCTGTCCTTCGTCGCCTTGTCAGACGCCGCTTTCCATCCGGCGTCGCGCTTGGCCTGCGCGGCAGCCTCAGCCGCCGAGGCCCGCTCGGCCACCTGTGACGCATGGACGCGGGCTGCCGACTGAGCGGCGGCGGCCCTCCACGCAGCGCGCTCGATCTCCTCGGCAGACTTGTTGCCAGCAGCCGTGACCTTCTGGTAGCCGGCCGCTACGGCCTGCTCGCCTCGGAACTCGACTGCGACCACTCTGCGTTCAAGGTCGGCCACGCTTCGCCTCTTCCTTCGCCGCTACCATCGCCTCGTCTTGCGCCTCATCCCGCCGCGTCTGCTCCGCTGACCAGTGCGACAGGGCAAGGTTCAACTCGCCCGGCGTCATCTCTAGCTCGCCCGGAGTCCGGTGTAGCTTCTCCAGGCACCACCACGCCACGAACTCCGCCTCCTGCGGGCTCCTGCTCAACGGGTTGGCCACCACGAAAGGTGGCAACCCGCGGCTCCCTACCCTGCCCCATGCCAAGGTCGGTGGCCACGTATTCGATGAACTGCGCGGTCCCGTAGGGCAACTGGCCAACCTGCTCGGCGGTCAGCAGCGGCGCACCCTTCGGCCCACTGAGCAGCACGTGCGACACCACGCTGCGCGTGCGCCGCGCCTGGTTCTCACACGGGCGCTTGACCAGGATCTCGCGGTCGGCCTCCTGCGCCGCGATGGTCAGGTGCCGCTCGGTCAGCTTGGACACGTACACTTCGGGCTCACCCGGCAGCGCCGCCAGCTTGACCCACCGGCCGCCAAGGGCGCGCTCGCGGAACGCGGTTGGGCTGTCGGCTTTTTCGACAGTGCCGGGGTCCGCCACGCCGCCCGCCATCAACACCGCCTGTAGCAGCACGTTGGCCCGCGAGTTGGGCATGGTCGGATCGCCATACTCCAGAAGGTCGGCCGCGCAGGCGAACCATGGGCGGGCCTGCTCCGCTACGTACTCTTCTGACGTCCAGTCATCCTCGCGCACTTCCATGCACGCTTGCACCAACGCGGCCAGCCCGTCGGCTCCCGTGTACTCTTCGCCAAGCGTGAACATGGGCGCGTTGATGATCTTCTCGGCCTGGTCAACGGTCACGACGCGCAGCCATTGCACCGCGTCATCAGGTGCCCCGTCCACCAGGCCGATAGTGATCCCGCGCCACTCCTCGCACCCGGCTACCGCCGCCAGCAGTTCATCTCCCGCAGTGATCCGCATGGTGGCTCCTAGTAGCTCAGATGACTGATTTGGTACGGCATGGCCTGCGGCACGCACTGGACTGAGAACTTCGCGCCAAGGCCCGAGATGTCGGCCGAGTGGCGCACGCGCAGGTAGCACGTCACCGCCGAGATGACCGTGGTGCTGCCGTCATTCCAGCCGCAGCCGGTGACGGTCGTGCCGTCGAAGCTGACCAGCGCGTAGTCGTCGGAGATCACGTCGCCGCCGAAGTAGGCGCCATCCTCGAGCCCGTTCTCGATCGGGTACGGAACAGCGTCACCGCTGCCGCGGCCGTTGGCCTCGCGCACGGTCAAGTTGTTGTTCAACGAGCCCTGGATCTTGTAAGAGGTCCCGGCGATGTTGAGCCAGTGATTGCCGCCGACCTTGGGAGTGCCCATGGTCCCTGTCTCCTATGCCTGCCCATGGTCATAGCAGGCCACCACTCGGTAGCGCTGCTCAATCAGTCGGGCGGGCAACCCCGACTCGATTGCCACAGGCTCGCCGTCGGCAGAGCCCGCTACGCATTCGCAAAACATGATCGGCGTCGCCTTGGCCGTCGTCTCCACGGCTGCGCGCAGAGCGTCTCCGTACAGAGGCGCATTGGCCGCGATGGTGTCTTCGGCCGGCGCGCAGATGCCAAGCTGCAGCGTCATCGTCCCGGTCAGAGTACGGTAGGTGCCGCTGGCCGGCTCGCCCTGCTCCCACACTGGACCGATCGCGAACAGGCAGGGCCAGCCGGTGACCTCCTGTCCTCGGTTGGTCAGGATCCCGTCGCTGGCCGGGATGGTTTCGAGCCCCGCCGTCGTGAACGCCGCGTTGATGGCGGTCAGCATGGCCGATGAGGTGAACGCGCCCTTAATGGTGGTCTGCATACCCATCAGCGCCACTCCTTCCCGGCCAAGACCTTGCCGACGTTGACCAGCAGCTTCGGCCACATCTCCGCGATGGCGGGCTCAATGAACGGATAGGCGCGCGTGCCAACGCGGCTGATTTTGCGCTGGATAAGGAAGGCGACGCCGCGCTGTGCGCGCTCGCTGCTGTTCATGGCAGTGCCCATGAACCGGCGGGAGACCATGGCGAACTTGCCCTCCTCGGGTCCGAGCGTCAAGCGCAGGCGGGCCGCTTTCAGCTTGGCAGAGACGGTCATCGACGACGCCCTGCCGAGCACGCCGTTCTTGATCCTTGCCTCGCCGCGGTAGGTGCGCACGCCGTCGGGGTGAGCATCGACGAGCGAGCGCGCGTGGTCGTACCCCATGTTGAGCGCGGCTTTCCAGTGGGACGTCTGCTTGGCCCTGCCGAGCACGCCGTTCTTGATCCTTGCCTCGCCGAACTCGCGCCCGATGCCACGCGCCGCCACCCACTTCAAGATGGCGAGGAACGGTGGCCAATGCGGCTTCGTGCCATCCTCCACGCACAAGCCGTAGTTGGACGTTTCGACGATGCCTAGGATCCGGTTGGGCGTGGCCTCCACCGCCCCCTTTGTGGCCTGTCGCAGGTGGCCAGAGACGATCTTGTCACCGTCCCGCAGGGCCTCGCGCGCAGTCGCCGTGAAGCCACCTGGCCCGTTCATGCCGTGGACCATGACGCCGCGCAGCTCACTCCAGAGCTTGCGCCCTTCGCTGGCTGCCAGCTTCTCGGTATGGACCTTGACGAGGATCACAGCATATACCTCATGAACGGTCGCAGAAGCCCTCGGACCCGCGTCGGTACATCCTGCTCGCGCGTAGTGAATGACGCGCCGCCCTCCACGGTCACGGTGTCAATGCTGGGCGTCGGTGACACGAAGATCAACGAACCCCAGCACAGCGCTGCCTGCTCCAACTGAGCCAGGGCCTGCGCGTGCGCCCGCGTGACGCCCGTGGCCACGGCCGGCGCGACAGGGGCCGCCGTGGTCGCATCGTAGCCCAGCCGCGCCGTCACCTTGAGCAGCGCACTGCCCGCGTCCGTGACGTAGCCTGTGAGCCGCACCACGCCCGCCAGTGTGTCGGCATCGCTGCTGCTGTAGCCCGTGCCCGTGTAGCTGGTGCGCGCGGGGATGATCTCGGCGCTGGCCAGATTCTTGATCTCCGTGATGCTGACGATGGGATACTCGGGAAGCTCGATCAGGTCGCTGCCGTCGCCATCCAGGATGTAGACCAGCGCGGTAGCCGTGGCGATCAACTGGCGCCCCGTGTAGAACCCGATGGACGCGCTCACCTGGTTGATGACCTGCTCCATCTTGGCGTCGGCCAGCAGGTCGGCGGAACTGCCCGACCGCTCCCGCGCGATGTAGGAGCGCATGGCCGCCACCGTCGTCAAGGCATCCCAATTCAGCGCCACGTCACGCCTCCCGTCGGTAGTAGGCGAGGTTGCCGCAGACCACCGGACCCATCCACTCCAGGCCCGTGCTGGCGATGTAGCGGGCCGCGCAGCCGGCCACGTCCCACGCCTCGGCCTCGTCGCCGCGGACGTTGTAGTCGTGCACGCAGAGGAACCCGCCGGGCATCACCCGCGGCCCCCACAACTCCAGGTCGAGGGCGCACGGCGCCACGTTGTGGTCACCGTCGATGAACACCATGCCGAACTCGGACGGCAGTTCGGTGAGCTGCGACGCCGCCACCGACGAGGCGCGCACCATCGTGATGCGGTCGCTGATACCAAGTGCCTCCCAGGTGGCCAGAGCAACTTCGGCCGTGTCAATGTCGCCCAGAATGGCGGCTTGGGTCGGGCTGCGGTAGTCTGGCGAGTGCGGATCTACGGTGTAGACGTGTTGTTTCCCAGGGGCTGCCTCATAGCAGGCCGAGGTTCCCATGAAACATCCGACCTCCAATACCGGACCAGGAGCCGCCAGCGCGCAGTCGTACAGCGCTTGGGCCTCCTGTGGCCAAGCCAGCCATCCGGTCGATTGGATGCCCAGCCGCGCGGCGGTCTCGGCGTAAACCCGGCGCACATGGCCGGCGAAGTGGATCAGGTTGAACTGTTCGTGAACCGTGCTCATCTTGGCTTTCATGCCGCCCACTCAACCTTCTGCGAGTGCAACTCGCGCAGATGACCCGCAATCTCCATACTCACCCGCGCCTCCGCGCCCGGCGGGATGGCCAGCCGGTAGGCGTCAAGCCGGAGCGTCTCGTTGGAGATGTTGCAGACCACCTCACTGGCCCCCGGCAGAACCTCGTCGGTGTAGTAGTGCGGGGTCAGGTACGGGCTGCCATCTTCCTCGTCGTAGCGCCAGTAGCTACCGTCCGCGTGGTAGTGTCGGCAGCGCACCCGGTTGTCAATCATGGGCACCTGGCCAGTCGTCACCTCGTGCTGGCGGAACCAGAAGATATCCTCGCCAAGCACGCCTTCGGTGTCCTTTCGGTTGACCTCGCGCTGCCGGCGCCGGGCCAGCCGGTAGTCGGTGTACGTGTCAAACCGCGTGGCCGCGAGGGTCTTGCGGCGCATCAGCACGCAGCCGAACCCGGCCACGCGCGAGGCTTGCACCTGACCAGCGATGATCGGCGCGTAGCTGCGCGGCTGCTCGTCGCCCAGCCAGCCGGTGATATCCTGGCCCAGCAGACGGGTACAGTAGAGGCCACATGCCACCTTCGGCGCCTGCGGTCCGCGTGTGGCCGTCAGGACCTGGTGGAGGCACAAGAAGCTGTGAGCGCGCGGGTCAACGTCTTGGTCCAGCCAGTAGACCCAATCGACAGGCCGCGGCTTGCCATCCTCGCCAACACAGCGCAGGTTGAGCGCCCGTGTCCGCGCCGCCTCGCGCATGATCGCCATGCGGTGGAGGTAGATGATGTTGGCCATCTGCTCTTCGGGTCGCACGCAGCGCTCAAAGTCGAGATCGGGGACGTGCTTGGCCATCTCCTTGATTCCGACGAACTGCACCGGGTAGGCCGCGGCCTCCTCGAAACGTCGGCAGGTGAGCTGGCAAGCGTCGTTGGTGACCGCCACGTAGACCACATCACGGTCTCCGTAGTCGATGGTGTTCCACCGTGGAACCAACAGCGGGATCAAATTGGCTTTGTGGTCACAAAGCATCGTGACCACCGCCACTGTCTCTCTATGCGCCATGGTGCATCTCCTCGCCATGGGTCCAGTGGCCGAGCAAGCAGGAGCAGCCGGACGCAGCACATACGTCGGTGTGCTGGGTGTCGCGTGCTGGCCGACTGCTCCTGCTCATGCTCGACACTCCTGCTACAGGGCCGAAACGTCCATCCACACCACCAACACGGTGTCAGCGTCGGTGTCAACGGCGTTGGTGCAAGCCGCGCCGGCCGAGAAGGTCAGCTCGGACGGGTTGATCGCGCTCTTGGCCGTGTGCGAGGCGCCGCCCGCGAAGACGAGGCCGCCCACCGCCTTGTCAGCAGCGGTCAGGCCCGTAACGGCGAAGGTGGCCCCGCTCGTCGCGCCCGACTGGAGCTGCCAGCGGAACGCGCCCAGGTCGAGCCCGTTGAAGACTGCCATGATCTCTCTCTCCTTTCCGCCGTTATGGCTAGCTGATCTTGACGCCCATGGCCACGGCGCGGTTGGTGGTCGCGGTCTGCGCGATCCAAGGCTGGAAGTCCTGGAGCGCGTGACCGATAACCGACCACTGCAAGGTCTCGGGGTTGTAGATCGTCGAGATGGTCACGCCGATCTGAGTGGCCAGCGCGAACGCCCGCTTGTTGAAGTACAGCAGACCGCTGTACGACTGGCCCGCCGTGTCCTTGCCCGCGTCGCTGAGCGTGTCGGGCATGTACGCAGACTTGACCACGGGCGAGCCGTAGTACATGCCCACGTACCCCTTGACGTTGGCGGCATAGGCCGCGCCGACCTTCTCGATGCTGGCGAACGACGGGAACGCCGTCGAACCAAGCATCTTCAGCGCCACCTTGGAGCTGGTCAGCCAGACCATATCCTCGGGGTTGTCCGAGTAGCCCGGCGTGATCTTGCCCATCGTGACCAGCGTGGCCGCCTCGGCGAACGTGCTGCTGTCGTTGGTGCAAGCCGTGGCCAGTAGCGCGTGATAGCGCAGACCATGCCACGCCAGCCGGGGGTCGGTGGCGGTGCTGTACGTGCCCGCCGCGGCGCCCGTGGTGTCGCCATTGATGATCGCCGTTTCGGCGCCGTTGGCCAGAGCCTTGGCCACCGCCCGCTCGAAAGCCGGCTGCATCGTGACCAGCGAGTCCTCGTCCAACTGGAGGCTGAACGGAACGCGCTTGGCCATGGTCTTGGCCGTGAACGTGGTCACCGCCGTGGCCTCGGCCGAACTCGGGATCTTCTCGGCCGTGTCGGTCGTCGGCTCGCCCACCAGGACAGGCAGTCCGCTGGCGCCCATGGCGGGGTACGCATACGGGCTGCGCGGGATGGTGATGTTGTCCACCAAGCCGGCCACCTGCCGCGCCTGTTCCATGATCTCGATGACGCGGGTGCTGTAGGTGGTCGGGGACCACTGCGAGCCGTATCCCGACGTGGAGGTGGCCATGGCCGCCTTGATCCGGTCGAACTCGCGGTACGCCTTGGTGGCCCGCCAGTCCAAGCCGCACTGCTTCATCGTGTAGAGCTGATCGTTCAGCTCCTGAAGCCTGGCCGTCTTGTCGTCGATGGCCTTGGTGACCATGATCTCGTTGATGTCGCCGTCGGCCTCGTCGCTGGTCTTGGTGACCAGCGGGTTAACAACCGGCTTGGCCGCGTCGGCCTTGTTGGTCGTCTCTTCGAGCGCCTTCTGCAGCTTCTCCTCGTCGCGCGCACTCGACTTCATACTGTCGGCAATTCCACGCATCTCGGCGAGGAACTCGGCGAGCTGTGCGTCATTCATCGGGGGTACCCTCCTCCGATCAAGGCCCGGCGTGCTTGCCGGGCAAGTTCATCCCGGTCAGCCTTGCGCCGCAAGTTGTCGCGCATGGTCTTAACCAGGGTCAGCAGTTCCGCGACTGCCTCGTCGGGTAGGTCCCCGTCGGTGGCGTCCACATGGGGCTGTGGCGCCGCGGGTAGCGCTGGGACGATGCCCAGCGAGATCAGAAACTCGGCTGCCTTGGCCAGTGGTTCGGTGTCGAACTCGCGGCCCTCGGCCTTGCAGTGGCGTTGCCAGTTGGCCAGGCTCTCCAGCCCGGTGAGCACCCGGCGCACGTCAACCGCCACGCGGGCCGCGCCAACGGCGTCCTTCTCTTCGGGGTGGTAGAGTTGGAGCAGGCGCCCAGCCAGGTCAGAGCCGGCCTCGGCCGCCTTGACCAGCGCAGCCGGGTTGACGGGGATGGTGCAGGCGCTGTACTCGCGCAGGTTCCACTCGCTGATTGTGCAGCCCTGCTGGCCGTCCAACTCGGGGCCGTCGGCCTTGGCCACCGTGAATCCGGCCGACCACGCCTTGAGGAACCCGCCTTGGTACAGGTCCCACACGTCGGAGGCGAAGGGGGTCGAGGCGAACTCGGTCCAGGCCTCCACGCCCTCGCCAATGACCTTGATCAACGAGCCGTCGCCACAGCGCCCGATGGGCAGCATCTTGCGGTCGTGGCTCCACAAGACGACCGGGTTGGCCATGAACTCGGCGGGATTGCAGCCCTCGGCCTTGACCAACTCGCTGTCACGGTCAAGCACGTCCTTGCTGACCCAGTGGTTGATCGCGCGCCGGCTGGTATCGATGCTCTTGACCCCATTGTCAAGGGCCTTGGTGCGGTCGGTCATGCTTGGTCTCCTGGCCCGTCAACGGGGATCGTCACGCAATGGCAGCGGCACGCCTCTCCGGGCGGAAGTTCCTCGGCCGACGGATAGCGCCCACGGTGCCCGCGCACATCGAAGTAATCGCCGACCTTGCGCCGCTGGCCGTCAACGCCACCGTGGCGGCTGTTTGGCAGGTGGCTCGATTGCCACTCGTGCCACTCCACGCCGGCATCCTTGAGGGCAACCAGCGTGCCGTGGCCGAAGGCGCGGCTGCTCTCGGTAGCGGCGATGTTGTCAACGCGCCCCGAGTAGGCGAACTGCGCTTCGGGCTGGTCCGACTTGCCGAAGGCGGCGGCCACGCGGGTACGCACGCCAGAGATTCCCTCGCCCTCTTCGTAGGCGGTGTAGACCGCGTCGCGGATGAGGCGCTGTGTCTCGTCGTTGATGAGCGCCACGCGGCGCGCGCCAGTCTCGGCGATGAACTGCGCGGTCTCAAAGTCAACGCGGCCGGTGCGGACCTCAAGCCCGCCCACCGTGGCCGTCGCGCTGGCGCCGCCCTTGCACGCCGAGTCCCACACGCGGACCATGCTCGGCATCAGCAACTCGCCGTCAACCGCGCGCTGGAGTTCGACCGCGATGGGGTCGCCGGGCAGGATTGCCTTGCTCGAATCCATGCGGTCGATAGCCGCCAGCACCGCCTCGGCCTGTGCCTGCAGGCCCGCGTCAACGTCGCGCCTGGCCGACGGTTCGAGGGCGATCTGTGCGGCGCTGAGCATGGCGTAGTTGGTGCGCTCTGCCTTGGCCTTGACCGGCTGCTCTGGCATCGGCGCGTCGGGTACCGGGTCGGGGTCAGGTGCCGGCTCGTCGGCCGGCTCTGGCCATTCCATCTCGTCAACGACCTCTTGGCCGTAGACCAGCTTGGCCGCCTGCTGCACGTCCCACCCACTGGTCACGAGCGCGGAGACGGTCTGAGCCTTGGTCAACTCTGCCGTGGCCAGCGTCGCCTGTGACTCCGCGTCCTCAAGCAGCATCTCGACGGCTTCTTCGTCGGGCCGCACGGTCGGGAAGTCGGGGTATTGCCAGGTGAGCGCCGCAGTCAACGCAGCGCACTGGCGCCGCACGCCGGGCAAGACCGCCAGCGAGATCAACGAGCGCCACGCCTGGTTGTAGTTGGAGTAGGTGGCATCGTCCAGCACGCCCAGGAACATGGGCGGGATCTGGTATGCCTTGGCCACGTCCGTGGTGGTCAGCTTCTGGAGATTGATGAACTCGGCATCGCGCGGGGTCAGCGCCAGCGGCGACACCTCCACGGCCGAGCTGACAACCAGGAAACCGTGCTGCTGGCCGTTGCCTACGTGGCGGCCGCGAATGGCTCGGTCAAGCTGGCCGCGCTGAGTCTCTGTCATCCCCGGAGCCGAGATGAGCGAATCGAGCAGGGCGCCGTTCTTGAAAATGTCGCGGTTGGCCGCGTTCGCCGCCGCCTCCGCGTCAAGCCCGAGTCTCAGGCTGCTCAGTGGCGACAGGCCGCGCAGTGCGTCACCTGGGTTGAACGTGTAGCTGTGGCTCACCTCGCCGGGGTCGATGGGGATCGGGTTGACCTTGCCATCGGGCACGTAGCCATACTGGATAGGCCAGTCGGCGCCGAGCGATCCGGCCTTGACCACCCACGGCTTGCCCGACATCGGCCATAGCTCGGTTGGCAGCGCCTGCGCGTGGTTGATGTAGGTGAAGCTCTCTCCGGTCAGCCAGTCCCAGGAGTAGGCCCACTGCAACCACAAGCCGTGCTGGATCCTGTTGCCACGGTCAAGCAGGAGCTGTAGATCGTGCTCAGGGTCCGGCTCGTCGCCAACATAGACACGGAGCGGGATACCGGCTGCAGTCGTTGCCAGCAGGGTCACAGCCGCAAACACGTCATCGCTCGTCGCGAAGCGGTTGCCATCGCTGACCAGCAGGGGAGACGCCGCGCTGCCGCGCTTGTCCAGCATCTGGACCATGCTCTGGCCCATGGCCTCGTTGGCTGTCAGGGCCTTGACGCGGGCCTGATAGGAGCAGACCAGAGTCCCTGCCGCGGAGCCGAGCCACCTGGTGAGACCCATCACAGCCACCCGATGAAGCCGGATGCCATCGTCCGCGCCTCCCACGCCAAGGCCAGCGACATCACGCAGTCATCGTGCAAGCCAGGAGGAGCCGAGTAGCGGAACGTGCCGCCCGGCTGCCGGTTGACGGTGTAGACCTTGAGTTCGGTCAGCAGCGTGTTGTTGGGCGGCAGGCTCACCTCGCGCCGTTCGGTGGCCAGCGACAGCGCCTCAATGATCCGCGTCTTGCTGGCGTTGGTCGTGTCGAACGGCATAACGGGTAGGTTCATGGCCTGTAGCGTCTCAATCAGCGGGTCGCCGATGCTGTTCTTCTCGGCCAGGATGACCTCCACTTGCCACCGCTCATTGAGCGCCGCCAGCCGCTGCGTTTGGAGCGTGTAGTCGATTTGGTTCATGCGGTCAACCGCCACCACTCGCCCCGTTGGCTTGTCGATGATGGTGAACACCGTGAAGTCCTCGCGCTTGCCCCAATCGACGCCCATGACGTAGGGGCCGGTGTGCGGAGCATCCTCGGCCACGCAGGCGTCAACGCCACGGAAGACGACGCCGCCGTCGACGATGAACTCGGCCTCATACTCCTGGCGGAACGTGCGCTCGGGCAGGTCGCGCCGCGCGTCGTCAATCTCGCCCGGCTCAATCCACGGGTTGGAGATGGTCGGAGCGGTGAAGCTTTCCCAATCGGGATACGCGGGATCTTGCCCGCGCTGATACATGGCGTGGAAGTAGTCGAGCCCGTTCGGCGTCGAGGTGATGATGCAACGGCCCTTGCGGTCGGAGAGGCTGGCGCGCAGCACCTTCTCGAATGCCTCTTCCAGCTTCGGGACAAACGACGCCTCATCGATGATGAGCAGGTCCAACCCAGGCCCGCGCAGGCGGTTCGGGTGCTCAGCACTCTTGAACTGGATGTAGGAGCCGTTCGGGAAGGTGGCGCGCAGCTTGGCCTGGTTCCACTTGACGCCCAGCTCGTCTGGGGTCATCTCGCAGAGCGTGTCCCAATGCAGGTCCGCCATGGGGAACGTCGGAGCCACGAACCACACGCGGGCGCCGGCCTTCTCGCAGCAGACCGTCAAGGCTACCAGCAGCACCGCGAGCGACTTGCCGCACCGGCGCCCCCAGTTGCAGACGATGAAGCGGGCCTTGGACGTGACAACTCGGCGCTGCGCGGTGTGCAGCGCGGGCAGCTCTAGGGCCAGGCTAGTCCGAGTCGCCACTATCCTCCTCTGCGGTACCGGGTACGATGATCCGCACGCGCCACGTCTTCTCGTTGCCGTCGTCGGCCTCGTTGCTGGCGCCCCAATCGTTGCGTCGGCGCCGGGCCAGCCAGACGCGGGCAGATTCTGGGTCGGGGTTAAGCGGCGCGTAGGCAGCGCTCACCATGCGCTCTTCGATCTCGGCCTTGGCTTCGGTGACGGCCTTGTAGAAACCGCTGTAGACTCCGCTTCCAGCAGCCCCGCGTCGCATCCAGTCCTGCATCGCGTGAAGTGACACACCAGCCGCAACAGCCGCCACCCTGTCGGTGTTGCCAGCGAGGATCTTGTCGCAGACGATCTGCGTGACCTCTGCTGAGCACTTGGACGGGCGGGCCATCACGTCACCCCCAACGAGCCCGCCACGGCCGCCACGGTATCGCAGATGCCAGGGCGCTTGTCGAGTGGGCCAGTCCACTTGACGCCGCCGGCGCCGGTGCGCAGAGCCGACGTGTCAACCGGCTGGTCACCGGGCACCAACGCGACGCAGGCCCAGGACTTCGACCAGGAGAAGATGTTGACAGCGCCCTTGGCGAAGATGACGCCCCGGCCGCCAGCGTAGCCATTGAGCAACGCCGCGCAGAGCAACTGCAAGGCCCACGGAAACCGCGAAACAACCTTGCCGCCGTCGAAGCTGGCGCACCAGACGCCGTTGCGGCCCTGCGGCCAGGATGTGACCAGTTGTCGCCACGTCATGGGCGTGCCTCCGCGGCTACTGCCGACAAATGTGCAGGTCGGTTGGAACAACCGTTGACGCGCAGGTCTTTGACCTCGCCGCGCACCGCGCGAACCTCAGTCAAAGCTTGGTCGGCCTTCTCGTCGGCGGACTTGGCCAGACCCACGGCCGAGCTGAGCGATGCTTGAACCTGGCCGAGGCTGGCGCCGCCGTTGCCGTCACCGTGGAGGATGCGTTCCAGCATCTTGTCGGAGCGCTCTTGCTCCTTCTCCTCGCGCAGCTTGGCCCGCTTGGCGCTGACGATCGTTTGGTACATGACCAGCGCCATCAGCACGCCGAAGGCGACGACTGCGGCGCCATCCGCGCCAGCCAGTCGGACGATCTCCTTGACCATTTCGAGCATTCAGCTGCCCCTAATAGGAGGCCGGGGTGCCGTGGCGGGAGATGCACCCCTTGCGGGATACGACACAGCGCCCAGGCACATGCTAAGTGTACCTGGGCGCTGTTGGGAATGTTCTGGATTGCAATAGGCTAGGTTACCACATTGGTAACCTATACCACCTCAGGCTCTACAGCCTCTGCAATGAATGCCATGTTGACGGCGTGATTCCAGTTGTCGGCGGCGAGCTTGGTTACTACTCGCTGGCGCCACACCTTAATCGACTGCTCGCTGACTCTGAACAGCCGCGCTTGGCACCCTCGCCCGGCCTGACCCGGCACGACAGCGACGCGCAGCAGACGCTGGTGGGTCGGTGGCAAAGAGGCTATCGCAGCCGCGATCTCGGCCCGTTCCTGCTCAATCATGGCCTGTAACTCCTACCCTCCCCGCTCGTTGTACGCCACGATCTCCTCGGCCCGCGCCCGGTTCACGCCAAGCACGTGCATCGTCTCGTGGACCAGCTTCTCGCGCGGGTCGTCTGGGTCGATACGCAGCGCCTGTGCCTCTGTGAGCCCCGCCGTGTTGCCAGAATGGGACTTTGTACCCTCGCGCCCCCAGCCGCCCGTCTCCATGGCGCTGGCAGGCAAGGTAGGCAATCCCAGCGCCTCGCGCAGCCGGTCCAAGTTGTGCGGGGCAGCCAGCCAGAACCGCACTGGCCTGCCCAGGCCCATGAGCGCGTCGGCCCAATCGACCTGTTCCGGTGACAGCTTGCCATGCTCTGCCTTGACCTCGATACACCAGAGCGTGCCCTCGACCACGGTCACCAGGTCGGGGAAGCCGGCTGGGCTCTTGCGGGCGTCGTGCGTGTGGAACGGCTCGGGGAAGGCGCCGGCTGCTTTGAGCAGCGCGACGACCTGCGCTTGGACCTCGGCCTCAGTCATCGCCCGCCACCATTCAGCGCCTGGCCGATGCGGCAGTTGGCGTCGTG
>Ga0172381_10005007_pt1 | contig 13550 bp, 14 predicted proteins | sample Leawel6488metaG_FD_119754 | JGI IMG/M metagenome (GOLD analysis project Ga0172381, IMG submission 119754) | Leachate microbial communities from a municipal landfill in Southern Ontario, Canada - Leachate well 64-88 metaG | ecosystem: Engineered > Solid waste > Landfill > Unclassified | place... | reverse complement strand
GATTTAAAATCGGGTGAGTTTTGTGTTACAGGGATATTTACTTAACCAATGAGTAAGGTAACAAAAGATTGGGATGGATGCCGAACTACCCAGGGTCGTGCTGAAAAAATAATCTGGGGTTAATCGTGTTTGTAAACAAATTAACAAGGAGATTGTAACAATGGTTACGAAGTTTTTACAAGTGTCTGTGGCGTGTTTTGAAAATAACAACGATGCCTTCACCCCTGAGTTATGGGCCAACGAGGGGCTCGCCATCTTGCAAGAAAACATGGTTTGAATTGCTAGACCCTTTACATGGTAACATGTAAATGAAAACGTAGCTATATGCTGGAATAACCCATTAAGCAGTTAGTACGAGTTGGATATGACACAAACGTGTAACAGGTGTGGATTATCAAAAAACCGTGATAAGTTCTATATGTCAAAACAGAACTTATCGGGGTTAGAATATACCTGTAAATCTTGTAAAAGAATACAGGGTGCCGTTCGACGATTCAATGTTTCAAAGAATTTTGTCGAGTGGCTTTATTCACACGATACTTGTATGTGTTGTGGAGATATATTAGATCAGAATAGACAAACTCACATACATCACACTGATAAGGGTGTGCAAGGTGTGGTTTGTTCATCCTGTAATTATATTCTCGGACAAGAAAACGACTATAATTTAATGAGAATTAAATTATGCCTGAAATTTATGTCCAAAAACCGTGAAAATCTAATTGATAAGGTCAATCAGCAGGAAAGTCTTAAACTTTTTTCTATGGAAGATAAAAAGAAGTTTGAGAATCCCCAGAGACTAGCACGCTACGAGGCTCGTGGTTCAAAAATTTGTTCACGATGTGGCCAACCAAAATTTGGTCGGTGTAACAATTGTAAACGAATTGAACAAAAAGCTAGATACAGTGGTTTATCAGTAAAATTGATTACCCAATTACAAACAATAAATAAATGTGAATGTTGTAATTGTGTGTTCACAAAAGAGAACAAACAATGTATACATCATACAAATGCTTTACGTGGTGTTGTTTGTAATTCATGTAATCAAATTTTAGGTAACGAATCAGAACAACGCAGGATGCAGTTGCTAGCTTGTGTTCTTTGGATTGAGGAGTCTATGATACAGTCCGATCTCTATAGGAATATAGAGAGATTGGCAGAAATGTCCAATCCCGCCTACAACGGCGAGTAACAAAGATGATGGCAAATCTAGTTCATCGAGATTTCTCGATGGATGTCGCCAACTTTGGTGACGTGGTAAATACACACCGACCTGGATCTTTCCAGACTCGACGTAAGGTAGATGCTGATAGTATTGATCTACAAGATGCAAGCGCTACGAATGTTGCGGTGCCTCTGGATCAGCATATTTATGTCAGCTTTACTATTAAGGACGGTGAGTCCAGCAAGTCCTTCCAGGATTTGGTCCAAGTTTACTTGGCCCCTGGTATGCAAGGTGTGGCTCGGACTATTGATCGTATTTTGTGCGGTCAGGTTCACCGTTACTTTGATAACTGTGTTGGTAAACTTAGCAAACTAACGAGTTCAACCGCTCGTAATACGTTGCTTGAAGCACGTGAAGAACTCAACAAGAATCTTGCGTATCCGCAAGGTCGTCGAGTTGTGTTGGGTCCATCTGCTGAAACGGCGATGTTGCAAACGGATTTGTTCTTGAAAGCTAATGAACGTGGTGACGGTGGTATTGCCCTACAAGAAGCGGCTCTTGGTCGTGTTCTTGGTTTTGATACCTACATGGATCAAAACCAACCGGGTATTACTACGGGTGCTGATACTCTAGCCGGTGTTGCAAATGATGCACATGCCGCTGGTGTTTCAACTGTGGTTGCTAATGCCGCTATCACTGGTGCCGTTAATGGCGATTTCGTTGTGGTCGATGACGACGGGCAACCCCGTTATATCGCTACCACGGCTGATACCATTACGTTGGTTTTGGATGGCGCTTTGAAGTATGATTCAGTGAATGCTGATGCTATCACGGTCTACAAGAACTGTGACGTGGATGGCGCACATGCTGCTGGTTATTCCAAGGGTATTACTTTGGATGGTTATACTGCCACCAAGGTACCTCAAGTTGGTCAGTTACTTGCTTTTGGTATTACCCCGACAACTCGTCACACTTACACGATTGTGGAAGCATACGAGAATCCAACTAATAGCAGCCAGACGATTGTTTGGTTGGATCGTCCGTTGGTTTATGCTGTAATTGATAACCAAGACGCGTTCCCTGGTCCTTATGGTTCTTTCAACTTTGCATTCCACCGCGATGCGTTGGCTCTAGTTACTCGTCCATTGGCTTTGCCTCGGGCGGGCGGTGTCCAATCAGCGGTTGCCAATTACAATGATGTTGCCATGCGTGTAACCATGCAGTACGATATCACGACTCAAGGTACTATTGTTACCTTGGATCTGTTGGCGGGTGTTGCTCTGTTGGATGCCAACCTCGGTTGCATCTTACTAGGCTAATAAGTAATTCCGATACCCCGGAGAAGAAATTCTCCGGGGTCCTAGGAATTTGAAAGGACGCAACTATGGATTTTCCGTGGGTAGACCTTATAAAGAATGTTGGTCCCTTTGCAGGAATCATTGTATTCTTTGTTTGGCGAGATTGGAGACGTGAAGAAAAACTTCACGACAGGGTTGAAAAACTTGAAACCTATCAAAAAGAAACACTCGAAAATCTTGTGGAAAAGTCAACTGCGGCTTTAGCACAAAGTTCTGAATGTATCAAATGGATAGGTCGGGTTCTTGAACATTTGGTAAGAGTTTGCCCAAAAATAATTGGACAGGATTGCGATAAACCAGAAACATTGCGATGAATAACATCACTAACTATAATTTGAATCGACGAATACGACAAGCACTCTATGTTTTAAAAAGAGCGTTTGGCAGTACAATTGCACTTTATCAATTGACTTCTGCGAGTACAAGTTATACGACAGGTGTTAAAAGTTTATCTTCAACGTCCATTACAATTCCAAGATGTATCGTTCTGCCAGTGCGACTTCAACGTGAAGTTCTACAAACTGTGGCGCAAATGTCAGCAAACAAGACATTTTCATACGGTGGTAGTGGTTCCTTTGAAAGTGGAGTCCGTGAATTCATAATTGATGCGCGAGACCTTCCAAGTAGTTATACGATTAGTTTAGAAGATTGGATCGTCTATGATAATCGTCGCTACGACTTTAAAAACATGGAACAACTGGAACAAAACACTGGTTGGCATATTACGGGCAAAGAAATCTTAGGACCCCCACTTGCTAAGATAACACAAGTCACTGATTCAATAAACTTTACAGAGAGCACTGACAATGGATGAAAATTGGCCTCGTTGGATTATGGCTTCTGTAGCAAAGTATTTTAGTGATACGGCATTGACAATTCCATTACCGTTATTGGTCGATGGTATTGATGAACGTGAAGAAGAACAACTTCACTATGATCATGCTGAATTAAGAGTGAGTGGTCCACATCCAACAGAATTAAGTAAGGACTACTTTAAACTTCTGGTGGATATTAATGTGTTACTAACTGAATTGATGGATCGGCCCAATGCCTACGATTTACAAACTTGGTGTGGTATTATGGCAAAGGCAATGGAAGGCCCAATTAATATCTATAAATACGGCAATGAAACGGGTGATGATAGTTCTTGGGTATTTTGTTTAACACCCTTTAATAGTCGCATCGAACCGAATCGTATCCTACACTTCGGGCAACTTGGAAAAATTGATAGAATACGCCAATCTATGATTGACGGGCATTTTATCGTATATCTACCCTAAAATTTAGAGTGAACGTTCAAATAGGAGAATAAATATGGCTCGCGTAGAGTTAAGAGATTGTACTATCCGTATTAAGGATGGTTTGAGTGGTTCTGCCGTTGTAAACGACACGCCAACTGCTAATGATGTAAATGTGGATATTATCACAGTTAATCTAAATACCACTGTTGCTAACCTAGTGCCAGTAGGGGCTCGGTTTACAGTGAATACTGTCAATAATACTACTGTTTACACAGTAACAGCACGGACACCAGCTAATGCAGGTCCAACGACCAACATCGTATTTACGCCTGCATGGGGTGCGAATGCCCCTGCTAATGCCGATGTACTGACTTTTCAAGCCTGCCGCATTGATATTAAAATCGGCGAAGGAAACTTAAAGTATACAGAAAATAAAGAGTATGATTATCTACTCGACCGTGGTGATTTGGATACGGTTCGGGAAGGCGACGAAAAGCCGCTAGATATCGACTTGGAGTTCGTATATGAATTCGTAACAACTGGTACCAGTGAATCTATCACACCAGTTGATGCCTTGAAGCAACAGGGCAACGCAGATGAATGGGTTACTGCGGCTTCTGATACTTGCGAACCTTACGCTGTGGATTTGGAAATCGAACATAATCCACCCTGTGGGACCGCACAAACAGAAACCACATTGTTACCAGACTTCCGTTATGAGAAACTTGAATTCAGTCTCAAGGATGCAACAATTGCAGTTTCGGGTAAATGCAATGCATCGTCAGCAACTATTACCCGTAGTTAATAGGAATCTTAAAGTCTGAGCGTTTTACAACGCTCAGACTTCCTTTCAGTTTGAAACTTATTTAAGGGAGAAAATTATGAAAATTGGTGGACAACTTGTTGAAGGTCCAAATGAAGAGATCTTGGTTCTTCCACGTGGAGAAACACAATTAATTATTCGTGCTAGGGCTGTTTTAAATTTGGATGAGTTTGATACACTCTGTCCTGCACCCAAACCGCCTGGAAAATTAACTAAAGAAGGCTGGGTTCCAAATAATGAAGATGAGAGTTATCGCCAAATGGTAGCCCATCAAGCTGAAAAGAGGGTTGCTTATTTAGTTATTCGCTCTCTTGAACCTAGCAACATTGAATGGGATACAGTTAAAATCGAAGATCCGCGAACATGGTTAAACTATGTAAAAGATTTTCGTGCAGCCGGTCTATCGACGGTGGAAATTAATCGTATTGTTCAGTGTGTGATGGTAGCAAATTCTCTGGATGAAACCAAATTAGAAGAGGCTCGAAAGGTTTTTCTACTTGGTCAGCGTCCGGTTCCCGTTCAATTCTCTGGGCAGATTACCGAACCGCTGAGTTTGCCATCTGGCGAGCCTGTGTCCGCGTAGGAGTCCGACCCCCTGGGGTAAGAGATTGTTGGGAAAACTGTGATGTTTGGACTCGTTCGTTGCTTTTAGCTTTTAATCAAACGTGTGAACACGATGAATTTGAACTAGCAGTTAAATTAGCCGGTGGCAAATAACCGGTTTATATTGGATAGCTGACCATGAAAATGACTGGTAATTTTAGTTTATTAAAATTAAATACTGGTAGTTATCGTAAACTTGTTAATAACATGATGCTTCAAGAATTAAAAGAAGCAGTAGGTGTTTGGATACAAGCCTCAATAACTACGATTCCAGTTTGGTCAGGTGCTTCACATGGAACATTTATAAAGTTGGCAAATAAAATCGGTCAAACCTTCGCCGTCAGTGGCGGTGGAGGTTTCCCCGGTATGCTCGGTCCAACGTACGGAGCGGCGAATAGTCAAGGTAGATTAACTGCTTGGGGTGGAGCCTATATGGCAGAGTATTCTACCACCTTATGGCATCTTATTTACAATGAATACAATAATGCTAACGCCAACCCTGAGGAAGCTAGAATATATTCCCGTTTAATCCAACCGGGACCTTATTCTTTTCAGGAAAAAGCTAATGCAGCATTTTTAGAAGCAACTAAATTTGTTAAATTACCCTCACCATGGGGCTGTTTAACTCTTGTACCACGTCAGGTTTAATGATGGCTGAAGAAATTGTCCAAAGGTTAGGATTTGAAACTGGTGATGCAATCACCAATATTGATCTACTCAAATCATCACTTGAGGGGCTTAACGCATCCCTAACAGCGTCCGCGTCTGCAATCCGTATCTTTAATTCAGCAGGTGGTGGGTTTGAAAAAGCCATTGCTGATTTGACTGGTAAGGTTGATCAGATCTCTCAAAAATTAGAATCAGGCTTTAGTAATCTTAAAGCCCAACCTGTTTCATTTGATACCTCTGCAGCATTAAATCAAATTAATCAATTAACCTCTGCTTGGGGTCGTGTAACTTCTACCGGCCCAGAAAAAGCCTTTAAGCAACAATTTGCAAGTATGAAGGCTTCACTGTCAGATTATGTTAATCAAAATCAATTAACACGCGATCAGGTTATTCAAGCTTTTGCTGGAACATTATCTGGTAGCACACCAGCGATAAATGGTCTAAAGAATAAAGTAGCCGAATTGAAAACGGCTTTCAATTCTATTGGATCTAGTGCTGGTGAAGGTATGGGGCAACTAACTGGATTTATTAGTCAATTAGGAAGAATCATTGCATTCCGAGCTATCATATCAACTTTAAATGATATTGGTAATGGAATCTCTGAAGGCACAAAATCAGCAGCCGATTTTTCATTACGCTTGGGTCAAATCAGTGCTATTACTGATGACACTAGTATATCTCTGAATCAAGTAAGAAAAAGTATTCTTGAAACCTCTACTGCATTTGCTCGCCCACTTGATGAAACAACTTTAGCATATTATCAAACCTTACAAAACCAAGTGGGTAACGCAGCCGAATCAATGTATGTCTTTCAACAGGCTGCTAAATTATCGGCTGCTAATGTGGCGCCTTTAAATGATTCTGTTAATTTAGTTACAGCAGCTATTAAAGGTTGGAATCTTAACATCCAAGAGGCTGGTAACTTATCAGGTATGTTCTTTGAAGCGATTAAAATTGGTCGTATGGAAGCCTCTGACCTTGCTGATATTTTAGGTCGCGTTGGTCCTACAGCCCGTCAAATGGGTGTGAGTGTTCAAGAGGCTATGGCAGCCGTTGCTATTATGACACAACAAGGTACACGTGCTGATACAGCCATTACACAATTAAATGCTGTTATGTCTGCTCTCATTAAACCTACCAAGGATCTAAAAAAGGTCATGTTAGAAAAGTGGGGCGTAGAAAATGCAGAACAAGCAGTTGCAAAATTTGGTGGGTTATTAGGAGTTTTAAAGGGTCTTGAAAATATCACTGGTGGCACGTCAAATGAGATGGCGAAATTTACAGCCAACGTGCGAGCACTACGCGGAGAAATGGGGTTGTTGGGTCCAAATGCAAAAGCAGCAGAGGATGCTCTTAATCGTTTAAGTGATGCCAGTGTCTCGACGGCTGATATTGCTAGTAAAACAACTTTAGATACCGCAGGCGGTCGTTATAAACAATCAGTACAAGAATTAGCCAACGCCTGGACAAAACTAGGCGAAGAAATGCTACCAATTCTAACTATTATCGCAAAGGTAAAAACAGCAATAGTAGATTGGGCTTCAAGTACTGCTGCACAAGTTGCAATGGCTGGTGTAAGTATTGGTGTCTTGATTGGCTTGTTTAGAACATATATATCCGCCGTAAATATAGCAACAGCGGCTACCCTACGCTGGACTATAGCACTATTGACTAATCCCTATGTTTTAATAACAGTTGGAACAATTGCATTAGGTGTTGCTATTGCTACAATGTTTGATAACAGTCGAAATCGTATGAAACAATATTTCGACGATTTTGATAAACGGGCTCAAAAGCAGAGTGAAGATTATAAACAACAACTTACAGAACAGTCACAAGCACAAAAACAAGAACTAGCGAAGCAATTACAAGAACAACTTGCTGTTACAACTAGAATGTCTACTATACTTAATAGTTATTACGCTAGTATTAGACAGCAAATGACAGCAGTTGTTACAACAGTTAAAAGTCGATTTACTGCTATACTATCAGCAGAACAGAATTATATACAAAAAGCTATACAAGCTGAAAGCGAAGCCGCACAAAAGATAGCGGCATTAAAAACACAGGGTGCTACACAAGCGATAACGGTTGCAAATAAAGAATATAACCTAAAAATGCTGGGCATGACTAAAGAACGTCAAACCCAATTACAGTTACTTCGTGGAGACCAATTACGGGCAGAAGCACTTTCAAAGCTTTCAAGTGCAAAAACACCAGAAGACCTTGCTATTGTTAATGAACTTTTACAACAGGCTCAAGCTTACTATGAACAATCGGCAGCAGGTGCAGATAATCTTCAAAAACAACGTACTGCTTTAACTAGTTCGCTTAATGTTGAAAAAGATCGCCAAAAAGTTACCGAGAAACAAATAAATCTTACAAAACAAGATGCTCAAAATGCCAAGGGTCAAGTAGGTAGTGCTACATTATTACTTACTAAAACTCAAGATTTATTTAAGACTTATGAAGATGGATTGAAGGCAATTTCAAAAGCCAAAACAGCAGAAGAATTTGCAGCCGGTATAACAAAAGTTACATCAGCCTGGGGGGAATTAAATGCATTAATTGCAACCCAAGCGCCGCAAGCCAAAGACTTTCTTGGTTTATCCACAATCCACAACACAATTGTACAGCAATTACAAGATTTGCCCGCACTAAATCTACAAGTTATGCTGGATATGAAGTCTTTGACACAGCAACTTGAAGCGCCAATGGCTACATTATCGGCTGCCCAACAAAAAACTGCAGGGGTAGCAGGATGGACAGATTTAGGTGGTTCCATGACTGATACCGCTATTGCTTTAAATAAAGCAATGCAAACAAATGCCGCCAGTATAATAACTGCTAAACAAGTTGCTTTAGATATTAAATCCCAAATCGAGGCATTATCAACAAAAGTTCCAAGTGGCGATGCTTTTGAACAATATTTGAATAAAATCAAAGCATTTGAACCACAATTAATGACTCAGGTTGCCAATGTGCAATCGGCAATGACAAATCTTCTACGAACTGATCCAATGGATACAGAGTCGTTTAATACGAGATTAGATTTGTTAAAGCAAAAAATTTCTGAGTTTATGCAATCTCTAAAAGCCCTACCCAATCGTGGGGCGGGTCTAAATATCAACGATCTACTAAATACAGATGACTTTTTACGTGCGGTCAATATAACAGTTTCACAAGTATCGGATAAATTTAAGGAATTAAATAACCTTGATCCAATACAACTTAAATTAAATAAAGCCGAATTTGAAAATCAATTAAAAGGTATTAATTCTATTCTTGAGCCCTTAAAGACCAGCACTCAAGAAGTGGGTGATAAGGCCACAGTTATTAGTAATCGAATGTCAGATACCAATACAATTCTCCCTCAAATTGCCGCTGGTTATTATGGTATCTCAACAGCAGCCGGTGGGGTGGTAGCTCAATGTAATAATATTTATGCAGCGGCAACTCAAGCTCTTGCACAAGTACAGGCTTTATTATCTGCGCAAGCAAGTGCCGGTGTGACGGCTGCCTATGGGGCAGTTATTCATCGTGCCACAGGTGGTGGTGTTAGATGGACAGATACAGTAAATGCGATGTTGACTCCTGGTGAGGTTGTTGTTAATGCTTCTGCAGCGAAACAATTTTATCCACAATTAAATGCGATGAATGCAGGTAGCCATCCAATATTCAGAGATAAGGGTGGTCCTGTTACAAATGTCGGTGATATTAATGTCTCGGTAAACGGTGGGGATACTTCACAACAAACAATAAAGAGTATCGCATCTGGTTTACGTAGAGGTATGAAAAGAGGCACAATTACGTTAAATTAAGTGCCAAAAGAACGACCGGAGTAACGCGGGTTCCGGCGAATGATATGGGCACTATGTCTAGAACGAAACCCGCACATGGAGAGTTAAAATGCTTGAATTAGGTAAGTTTTTTGGTTTGTTTGTGGCAGAACATCGGGATTCCGTCAATCGATTGTTAGGGTTGTATCGCGCACCTAATGCAATTGTAACGGAAGGTGTTCATCACATGATGGAATGTGAATTCCGCGCGGGCGCTCAAGCGACCACGTGGTATATCGGTTTAGTGGATAATAGTGGTTGGTCCGCTTGGGCTGCTGCTGATACTATGGCATCCCATGCAGGGTGGACTGAGTCTGTTTGTTATTCAAATGCTAACCGTCCACAGTGGACCTGCGGCGCGGCTGCAACGCGAGCTATTACAAATGCCAGTACAGTAGATTTTACAGTAAATGCTGCGGCTACTTTAAAGGGTTTGTTTATTACAAGTAATAATACTAAAAGTGGAACCACTGGAACTATGTGGTCTGAAGCTGCTTTTAGTTCAACCGTCACGGTAGCTAATGGAGATACACTTAAAGTAACTTATACATTAAGTGTTGCATAAATCTCTCCCTTGGGGTTCTGCGGATTTAAATTTAGATTCGCAGAACTTCTTTCTAAAAGGTATTTAGTTATGTTAAAATGGATTGAAGGGTTTGAGGACTATTCAACTGGTGCGGTTAGCTACGCAACTATGTTGCGTAGATATGCACTTGTTAATACCTCTGATTGGTATGCCCAAATAGTTGCTGGCCGGGTTGCCGGGTATGCTATAAGATTATATGCTGGAAACGGCTGGATACAAAGTGGCGCAATTACTGCTGATGCCACAATAACAGTTGGTTTTGCATTCCAGCCACAAACGTTAGGAAACTATGTTATTTGTGACCTATATGATGGGGCTACAAGAGGAATGAATCTACGTTTAACGGCTGCGGGCGAATTAGCTGTTTATCGTGGAACTACATTGCTAGAGACTACATCTGGTTTAGGGTTATCTCAATTAGCTTGGTATTATATAGAATTCCAAGTAGTATGTAATACATCTACTGGTTCCTATGAAGTACGTGTAAATACTGTAGATGTGGCCAGTGACTCTGGTCTTGATACAAAAGAAGGTTCAAATGATTATCACGATCGTTTTCGTATAACTGCTGCACCTGATTCTTATTTTGATGATCTCTATGTTTGTGATGGTAGTGGTAGTCTTAATAATGACTTCTTAGGACCATGTCGTGTAGTTCAATGTCTACCCACTGGTGATTCATCAGTAAATTGGAGTACAGTTTATCCTGGCTCTACTGATCATTATGCTGACGTTGATGATGGTGCAGTATCCGATGATGATACTACATACGTAGAAGACGATACAACAGGTCACCGGGATTTATTTACTTATGCAAATACATCGGTATTATCGACTGTTTTCGGTGTGGCAATTAATACCACTTGTCGTGTAACAGATGTTAATTCCGTTGATTTAAAAACAGTAATTAGTTCTAACGGTACCGTGGCAACAAGTAATGCTGAGACAATCAGTAACACCTCATATAGTATACACAGTTATATTAGCGAAACGGATCCTGAGACTAGTAATGGTTGGCATTTAGATGATTTAAGCGCAGCCTTGTTTGGCATTGAAGTCGGATAATGACATTACGCACAACACGTCAAACTACTGAGTTACTTGGTCCTGGTGAACAACATCTACGTGTTACTAGGCAAGGTATAGGGATACTAGGCGCACCAGAAGCCAAGTTACGAGTGACAAGACAAGCTCTTGAATATTTATTTTCTGAAACAATATTCAGTGTCAGTGTTGCTGAGAGTATGTCATTTACCAGTGCCGTCAATGGCCATGTAGACAAGCCTGTTGATGTTACAGATACTTTGACATTTACAGAACGCTTGCCAACTAATTTTGCGGTAACCATCAGTGATGTGATCGCATTTTCAGACTCAGGAATACGCGTCAGAGAAGGCGTTGCCTCAACAATTTTAACCGCAGTTGACGATGCCTCATATATACATTTAATACAATCCTTCTGGCCCGCGGGCGATTATTTAACTTTTACTGAAGTTGTAGATGTTGAATGTGGTAATTGGAAGTATGTTCCAGAAGTTCTTACGTTTACCGAATCTATTTCCTGGTTGGGGCCTAGATACCATGAAATAAATAACTATTTAATGTTTCAAGAAACTATTTGGAACAATAATATTTATAGTAAAACCGTAAATGATACCCTGACTTTTTTACACTGGGCGGGTCGTCCATATAGTCTTAGTATTGCGGATCAAATCGTTTTTACAGATGAAGGTAAACGTCGCATTGATGCTTCTGACATATTAACTTTCTTGGAAGTATTAACACACGGTAAGGGAGCAGTTGGAGAAACTATTCTAACATTTAATCAGGTGCCTTCAGTAGTAGGGGATTTTAGAAGGACAGTAGATGATGTATTGGGGTTAGGGCAATCAAGTGCTTATTATTATTTGACCTCCTGCATCGATAAACAATATCATCCTTTTGTAGGCGAATCAACTGTCATTAACCAACCTACAGCACCTTCAAATATACTTCCAGTAACGCAGGGATCAATAACCACTCGATTCCAATTACAATATCCCGCACGAGGTGGGGCAATTGCATCAGTAACGTTACGGGCTCCTGAATTAGATTCCCATGATAGTAATGCCTTTACAAGAATTAATCGAGAAACTCGTGGCGGTAAATTGGTAGTTTTTGCTGATCCTACTTGGCCTAAAGTTAATACATTATCTTGCGTATTTACTGGTTTGACTCGTACAGAATTAAATGCTTTGCAGGATTTTATTCTGTTATATATAGGTGAAGAAATCTTACTGACAGATTGGGACGGGCATGAGTGGATCGGAGTCGTGCTGAAACCTAGTGATACAGCAACTTGTGACGGCAAGAATAAATGGAGTGTTGGATTTGAGTTTGTTGGACAGTTACTAGAATACTACAACTCAGGTTTGTCTTTAACCTTTGTGGATGATGTTGATATAGTAGTGGATAGACGCCCAATCATTAGTGAGATTTTAGAATTTAACCAGGATGCAACAGTAATGGTGGTGTCATGATTTATTTAGAAGCACCTTATCCCGATATTCAAACGATAACAATATTACCTAATCCCAGTTGGGGCGATGTATATGAACCGACAGCCACCGTTACCGCTTTACGAACAATGAACGGTCTTCTATATACTTATACAAAAAGTAAAGAGAATCGGCGAAAATGTCATTGGGATTTCACGTTATCTAAAAATAAAGCCTTAGAATTGAAAGCCTTTTTTACCAGTTATTATCGGGCTAAAATTAAAATTATTGATCACGATGATGTGGTCTGGATTGGTTACTTTCAAAATAATCCATTTGAATTTACAGGTTCCGGTCATGCACCTTCTTTCCCTGGTGGTGAAGTAGTTGATATTTCTATTGATTTTGAGGAAAGTGAATAATGCGAACAATACCAGCCGCCGCTTTAGCTTTTGTACAAAAACAATATGGAACCGAGCCTATTTTCATTTTGGAAGTTGCTTGGTCTCGTAATGAATCAGTACGGACAGCTTATTCGGACCAAAAAATTGATGGCGAAGATTATCCATATCCAACTATGATTGAAATATCAGAGTTTGATACTACTTTAAAAATTACCGGTGCTAGTGATTCCCAAAGTACCAGTATAACATTGGATGACGTAGATGGTCATCTCCGTCAACTTTTGGACACACAAGATATACAAAAATGCCCCTGTTGGATTTATCAGTGTTATAAAGGTTTACCTTATTCACAAAAGTTTTTATTATTCCGAGGAGAAATAACAAG
>Ga0172381_10005006_pt1 | contig 13551 bp, 12 predicted proteins | sample Leawel6488metaG_FD_119754 | JGI IMG/M metagenome (GOLD analysis project Ga0172381, IMG submission 119754) | Leachate microbial communities from a municipal landfill in Southern Ontario, Canada - Leachate well 64-88 metaG | ecosystem: Engineered > Solid waste > Landfill > Unclassified | place... | reverse complement strand
TCTACTAAGTTGCTGTTCGGACAGATGATGCTACGGCAGTTAATGCCAAGGATAAACACCACAGCGACCCGGATGAAGAAAGACGGTCTGAACAAGGGTAAGCTGGTTAAGGCTCACCCGAATTACAGGTAGGTCAAGCCGAGACTTGGCTATCTGGGTACAAGAGAAGGGGGTAGTCCGAATATGGGAGCATACGAATCACGATACAATGGAACTAAGACTATTGGGGGAAAGAAGTTCGACCTCGTGTTCTGGTCGGAGAAGAAGTCTGAGGCTACATCCAGAGCCGACTCCGAGAGACGTAAGGGGTATAACGCTCGTGTGGTTAAGGAGAAGTTATCCAACCGACCGGCGAGATGGTTAGTGTATAGGCAATAAATAATCAGTAAGAAGAGGTAATAGATATGGCAGATAAAGTAAAATGCCCCGAGTGTAAGTCTACTTCTAGAATTTGGGCTAAAGGCCTCGTGCCTTCTCGTTCCGGCCCAAAACAACGGTATATCTGTTTCGCTTGCGGACGGACTTTTTATAAGCCTAAAGCAGAACCAAAACCGACAAAACCAAAAGCCGATATAAGGTCTAAATCTAATAAAAGACAGAAAAAGTAACCAGTATCCCGGACATATGATATAATTAGTGAAACACAAGGAGGTATACATAGATATGTCAAAGAAGGCAGGAAAAACAACCAGAAGGTCTACCAGTAAGAGAAAGTCTACCGGAGGGGGACCCCCTACTGACTCACGACTGTGGAAGATGTCTGCGGCAAAGCGCAAGAAGCAGGGTGGTGTGGTTACCTTGTTATAAGGATGGTAGCATAAAGGCATAAAGGAGAATAGTTATGGTACAAGCATACTGTGTTAAGTGTAAGATGAAACGGGAAATGGGTAATCCCAAACCGGTAACTATGAAGAACGGTAAGCCTGCGACCAAGGGCATTTGTCCTGTCTGTAAGTCTGGGATGTACCGTATCGGGTAACATATGGCGATTTTTGTTCAGGAACGAAGCACTATCGCTTCGTTCCTTCTTTTTTATCGGTTGTGGTTGACAAGTTGGATAGGATATGGTATGCTGTATGAAAAAGTATAAGAAGTGATAATGCTATGAAAAGCAGTGATACTAGGAAATGCCCCAAGTGCAGTTCAGTCAACACAGTAAAGAACGGTTTTGCAAGACCGTGGCGGGGTGGTGTTCGCCGCCGGGTGCAGCAATACCGGTGCAATAATTGTGGTCGTAACTTCAGAGATAAGGACAAGAAGCGCAATGGCTGAGCTAACCAGAGGGCAGATGCTAACCAGGGTAACTACGCCTGTAGCTAGGGATACGGGTAGAGGTATCGTTAGTGCGACAACTACAACACGCGGTCAGGACAAAATGGCTGGACAGCCTACTGAGGCAGCTACAACCGGGACAGCTACAACCGAGTACAAGTACAAATTCGTCGGAGCAACACCGGCAGAAGGTGAACTTACACTATCTCCACAGAAGAAAGAGAGAGTATTACGGGACTCTGCCGGGGACTACTGGATACGCTTCTCCAAAGACGTGGATGGCAACTACCAGTATGCCAAGCTGAACTCTCCCGAGTACAAGCGACTCCGGCTTGCCCAAGAGCTTAGCGTAGGCGCTCCGGTCAATACGCTTGAAGATGCTATCAAGGCAAACGAAGCACAGAACAAGATGATCGGGGTAGGTGATAATCCGTATGCCCGTATTACCCCGTTACCTAACGAGGTAATAAAGCAGCAATGGGAGAACCCGGAGTCTATACCTGATACCGTAGTCGATAGGTCATGGCGTAGGAATAACTGGTCCCGTCCTCATTACGCAAAGGATGCCCCGGAGCCGAGTGCGGCGTACAAGGACGCTTATGCACAGGCAGTTAAGGAGTCCGGCTGGACTGATCCTACCGACAGCGAAGGTTATCAACGTGCTATGTCGGCGGTAGAGAAGTCGGTCGGCTATGACAAGGCCCGGCAGGCAATAGCAAGTATACAGTCATCTACTTTGCCGAATAAAGACAAAGCAGCCCTTATACAGCCGCTATCCGACCTGATATCGTCCGGAGGGGTTACTTATGATGAAGCAACTATCTCTGTCAGGCAGGACGGCAAAGACAGGGTAATTCCTATCAAAGACTGGGTGGGATTGGCTGAGCAAGCAGTATCCGAGATTGGAGAGGTAGCTGGGTACAGGAAGAACGCTCAGGAGTGGATAGAGGGTCAGGTTGCATCGGGACAGGCCAGGAATCTCACAGAGGCGGAAGCGCAACTGGCTGAGGTCAGGTCCGGTAAGTACCAGGTATATGATTATGATACCGAACGGTTCGTTGCAGTAACCAGGAAAGCTTACGATGAAAGAGAAGCACTCTACCAGCAGTACCCTGAAGCCGGTGCTGCTCCGGGCATGGTGAGCTTACCGGAAGCCATAAAATCCAAGCAACAACGGTACAAGACACTGGTGATGGCTCTTGGGCGTCTTAAGTCAGCCGGATTCGTGGATAAGCTTGAAGGTACTTATATGACGTCGGCTGATGCTCCTTCTTTAAGAGAGTTCACTATCTCTACTATGGCGGAGTTCGCCCGTAATAATCCTGACGGTATGCAAGTATTACGTGATGCTGGATTCGATGAAGATGTATTATCCAATGTCGCTCAGTGGAACAAAGTCACTGGGGATGTCGTTGCTTACTTGGATAATGGTGTTGGTACTATCGGAACTGGGTTGTCAGCAAAGCTTAATCTACCTGCTGGTGAGATCAATGCTCTGGGCCGTGCGATGGATAGCTTGGGTATTAAGCCTGTCAGTGGTTCGTACGTAGAAGCTTATCGTCATCTAGTGGACGACCAGAAACGGATGGTAGCGGCTTTGTTCGAGGAGGACTACAGTAAAGGAAGTGCGTTTGCCTCGTTTGCTAAAGATATCGAGAATCTATCCAGCAAAGGTCTTGCTTTTCAGTTGCTTACTGCACCTATACAGCCTATTACTACCCCTATCGGTAAGCAATTGACTCTTGATGAGGCAAAAGCACAATTGAGCCAAGAATATGCTCCTGTATTATCCGCACTTATGGACTACGTAAAGCCCGATGGCACGTTTGATATAAATAAATATGAACAAGCAGTAAAAAGTGACCCAGAGGTTGCTACCAAAGCTAGAATAGCAACTGGTTATGATGATGCAGACGCAGTTAAGAACAGCATGGAGTATTACAACTATGCTACGCAAGTTACTCCGAAAGAGTGGGCTACTGCTGGTCTCGTCGCTGTTTTGGATGTTGCCATGATGGGTGGTGCTGGTGCTCTTGCCGGTCTGGGTGTTGGGGGAAGAATTGCTGGACAGGCATTGAGTTTTGGTACTCCCATAGCGTTAGGAGTTTTACAAGCTCCTGATGTAGCTAAAATGATAGCGAGTCCTGACTACAGTACTGGCGAGAAGGTTGTGGCTGGTCTAGGAGAAGCCGCAATGTTCTCGCCATTGGCCGGTCTGAGTATACGAGGTGCACAGTGGTTGAGGACTGTATCAAGACCTGACTACGTACCCGCACGAAGCCTGATAATAGAAGCGTCTACGCCAAGAGCTGTATTTTCTCCTTATCAAGTAGCTAAGCTGATGAAGGCTGGTGCTACCAAAGCTGACTTTATTCGGTTGTCTAATGAAGTTGAGACAGCGATGACATCAGGTAAGAAATCCGTCACCGTGAACTTCAAAGGAGTACCTGTTAGAGTTAGGAATGTAACATACCAGGTCGCAACAGGAGGTGGAGCGAGGTTTACTGGTGTTCCCGACATAACTCTATTCACTCGGGGAGAAGGTACTCCTGTCCCCCTTATCAAGAAATTTTACAATTCTTACAAGACGGCGCTTGAGCCGATACGTCGTAGCTATAATGAGGGTCAACCTGCTACAAGGCCTGGCATTGTGGAAGTTCGCATATCCGATCCTGCACTGGCTGAGACGTTAATGGCTCAACAGCGAGGTGGTTGGAAAACAGCTAAGGGCGGGTACGAGCTAGAGCTTGAGGGCGTTATGCCTTCGTTGAATGAGTTACGAGGGCGGGGATACGACTTAGTTCCTATTCCAGGAAAATCCGGAAGAGGAGTTACGTTTGACGCTGAACTTGGACCAATTGAGATACGAAGGTTCACATTGGCGAAGGTAGTGGATAACCCGACAGGGTTGATAAGAGTGAAAACTGGGGGTAGAGGTGATGGAGGAGTCGTCGGAGTAGGCGATTTACATGCTACTACCAAATTCCAATCTGTGTTTAACGATATTAACTCATCGTTTGCCGACCCGGTAATAAGAGGAAATCCCAGTAAACCTTCTACATGGTCGTGGAATCCATCAACTAGTAAAGGGAGAACTGTTGTAGTACTCGGCGACTCTATTGACCGAGGAACAGCTTACAACACGTGGCGTACTACATTAAATCGTCTTTCAGAAGAGGCGACACGAGTTGGTGACAAGGTTGAACGTGTGCTAGGCAACCATGAACTTGCCTACTTATCAAGGGACAATATCAAGGGTACACCAATTACTCCCGACAACGTGAGAGCTTCCATCCGTAACGGAATTATTGAGGATATTCAGGCTGGTCGGGTTAAGGCCGCCGTAGGGGCAGACGGAAAGCTGTTTACCCATGCAGGAGTTAGTAAGGGTGTGTTCCCTGAACTGAGTATGAGTAAGTTGGAAGCTGTAAACAAGTACCTGAAGTCAGCCGGAGATTTAATGCGTAAGGCTTGCAATATCTGATGGGAGGTATCTGTTATGGAATCTAACTGGGGGCTATTTATCTACATCTTGATTGGGATAGCGGTATTCACTATTCCAACCACAATAAAATTCGTCAAGTGGCTAAAACACTGCAAAGCTACGGAGACAAAAGGTTAATAGTAGATGGTAAGCTGTACTGAAGTAACACAGAAATATAATAAACTCTACGCTGAACTGGTAGCTGACTCGCTTAATGCCAGATTGGCTGAAGCTGTAGCCAAAGGCGACTATTCTGGCAAGATGTTCGCTAAAGGGCGTACGGAGAAGGGTAGCTCCTTATCCAGTAATGAGCGTAGCCAAGGCGGTATATTCTGGTTAAGACCACAGGAGGCACAAGCAGCACAGCTTGACTTAGGTATCCCTCAAATCGTTGGTCATAACCCAGGATGGGATGTTCGTGGCGGGCTATGGGCTAAACGAAACTTCATTGAGGCCGATGTAGGCAGACGTACTGGCGGTACTGGTGTCTATGCTGACACTCCTTTTATGCAGACAGTTCAAGCGGATATTTTGACTGAGCCGATTGCTGGAGGTATGCCCGACTTGTCGTGGCGTATCAGGACAGGGCTGAAACTCAAAGCTATGCGTGACACGGTAGCCGATGTGTTTATGGGGTGGGACGGCAGAATACAAGCTATTGATAAACTAAAACAGAGTGACCAAGCGGTCAAGTCTTTGGTCAAGTCTCTTGATGAGCAAATAGAACAGAGGCTGAAAGTCGGTGACTCAATAGGAGCTGCATACTTAGGTAAACAGAAGATAGAACTGATTTCACCTACAGGCCGGGATTACCTCTATGGTGGAATTGGTTTCTGGCGTGATATCGTAATGGGTCGCCAGAACTCGGTCAAAGTGCTAAACAACATTGCAAATGCTCCAAGGACTACTATCGCTCCTGTCATTGCAACTATTACTAATGCTCGTAACCGAATTACTAAGATGTCGGATTATGATACCAACTTGCTTTTCGGTAAAAGTAAGCAGGAAATACTGAACTCACTGGATACATCGAGAATTGACAATAGTTCTCTGACTACATATAGGGATTCAGCTACTGAACTGCTCAAGAACTACAGGGACTTGATAGATGATGGTCTTGAACGGAGCATTGTTACGTTTCTTGATAACAGCAAGTTAGTTAAGGAATACGGTTCTCGCCTTCAGAAAGAACTAAGAGACATATATGGTAGAGAGCTATCTTATGATGCTACAAGACGTATCGATGGTGAGCGGTACTCAGATAGGGATGATAGGTACTATTATGCATCTATACCCGGAGCGGAACGGATTGCCCGTGTCTCTGACATTGAGCGAGCGTCTCGATTACCGTCTAAGCGTACTCCTACTGTTGTGCGCCAAGTAACGACTCCGAGAACGCTAGAGACACCAAGAATGCCGACCATTCCACGGGTTCCAGATACCCTGCGTACTCCTGAGACACCGGAAGTACCAGAAGCGCCAAGAATACCAGAAGTGCCAAGAACTCCTGATTACCTGCCTCCTTCACCTTTGCCAGTAGAGAAGGTGCCCCCACCTCCGCCTATTGTCTTTCCCAATAAGGGCGGTAAGGAAAGTCAGCAGGAGATACCTGTTGGCTCTATCGCTTACAAGAAGGGTTTATTCTGGAAGTATATCCCGCCTCCCTACGACCAGCCGAAACCGATAACCTTGAAACGGGGAGTATCCCCTATCGGTGCTGACTTATCGGGTGGAAATAGCCCTTACACTACGGTGCAGAAGATTGGGGAGAGCGATGCCCCTGTCCCGGAAAGAATAGCCGTTGACGAAGGTATCACGGACAGCTTTATCTCTCTACAAGGTAGCAAGATTGCTTATGCTGGTAAAGGTGAACAGACTAACGTCGGGACCAGGATAGATAGTACCACTGTGGGAATGTCTGTTGAGGGTGGTGGTGCTCCGGCGAAAGGACACGCTTATGCCCGCAAGGTTTATCCGAAGCACAGCGTTTCAAGGACTGATATGTCCACCGAGGAGCCCGTGAGGGGCAGGACTTCAATAATGAGCGGCATTAACCGACCGAAGATTGCCGAGGACACGAGGGTGATGGTCGAGAAGGCTTACGAAGAACCCGAACCAGCACCTGCGCGGGGGCAAGACGACTTCGACTACGAGGCACTGGACGAACTCGGTGATGTCGGCACATTCGGGGATGAAGACCCCAACTGGCTTAGGCAGAACAACCGGCCCAAGAAAAAGAAGCCAACCAACAGGACACAGAATAGGAGAATAATAACGAGGCGAGTAGGCAACCCGACTGTCGTAAGGAGTATAAAATTATGAACATACCAAGGCAAGATAATAGTTACTCTGTTAATGATGCGCTGGAAGAGGAACCAATGGGTGAACAAGGAGATCAAGAAGAAGTAGAACAAGAGGCAGAGCCGGAGGAATCTCCTACCAGGGAAGCCAACGGAGACGATCTGGCTGACCTGTTTGCCCCGCCAAAGGCTACCGACCCTGAAATGCAGACCGATGATCTGGTGTCAGTTGACTTGGATAGAGACGTTATGGGCGGTGATCTAAGCGACCTTACTAGAGTAACCGATGAAGATGTTATGGGAAAACCGTTCACGCCTAAGCCACGAAAACCGCACATAAAGCCCAACAGGAGGGTGGTGAGAACAGCACGACGGTATAATGTACCTCCGTCGGTAGGTGGCATCCAGTATTGAGAAAAAGGATTACAATATGATGAAGCAGAAGTTACTGCAATTATCATCTGCAATATTGGTATCTTTGGTCATTACCGTACTGTCTCTATCGCCGGTGCTGGCTTATCTCTACCGCGCCCCTTTCGTCATTACCGAGTCAAGCAGTATTGCTTATACCATGCTCCCGGTATTCGATACCGTAGATAATGTCTGGTTAGTTAATAACGGGTTTATGTTGCCTACTGCCCTCGACACCAGAATAGAGACGTTGGGAGGGTCGGCAAAGCCTCACATGGTGGCAGGAGACCGGACATTGACGGCTGTTACTATTCCGTCCAGTTCGCAGACCAATCTCTACTTCTCGACAGGCAATACAGCTTTGTCTGCTATGAATATTATTACAGGGTACAATGGATTCTTGACTACCCCTGATACTGCTGCCCTGGAGCTGGGCAACAACTTCAATGTAAATGTGGATGGTTGGTTGTCATCATACACAGCAACCGCGACACCGGCAGTAGCTGCTGTTAATGGAGGAAACAACGCTGCCAACAGTACTAGTCATACAGTTAACCTACCGGCTGGCATATCGACCGGTGATTTGTTGCTCGTTGTTTTTGCCTCAGATAGTAATCCTACTATAACTTTTCCTGCTAACTGGTATAACCTGGACACTACATCCAGTGGTGCTGCGACTACTATGGCTATTTACTACAAAATAGCAGATGGTTCTGACGGGGCAACTATAACGGTTACCACCAGTAACAACCAGATGACAGCACATACGTCATTCAGGATAACAGGTGGACAGGGTGTAGAGATAGGAACGGCTGCTACGGACACCGATGCGTCTCCTGATCCTGGTGAGTTACGAACCAGATTTGGAACGTTGAATAACTTATGGATTGCTGTGAGCGGCAATGATGTCGGTACTACGACTGTAACTGGTTATCCGGCCGGATATGCTGATACCCGAAACGACAGGTCGAATGATGCCGAAGGTGTAGGTATCGGTACGGCCAGGTTGGCAAGCACGACAGATAATAACGACCCGGGAGTTTTCACTCTTAGCGGGACGCAGGACTGGATAGCAAACATTGTTTGTATAAGTCCGGTAGGTATGCTGGTCGGTAAACAGGGTTCTTTCTATGTGTATACTGATTCCAGTGGTGAAGTAACTGCTATGTTGCCACAGACTACTACCAGTGAGACACTGTATCCCAGTGGGGTTGGTGATGAAACCAATATATCGGTTGTGACAGGAGCAGCGACCCACTGGCAAGCCACTAGTGATACAAACGATGCTACATATGTAGCTACTTCATCAGCAGCTTACTTACGTGATTTATATGATTGCAGCGATAGTACAGGATCGGGAGCGATTACATCGGTTGTTGTTTGTACTAGAGTATGGGACGATACTGCGGCTGCCGGGTCATCTATGACAGCAATAAGAGCCAGTGGTGTTGTTCACAATGGTGCTCCTGTAGCGACCCCAGGAGTAGCGTTAACCCGATCGACTACATACACTACTAATCCGACAACAGGGCTTCCCTGGACGTGGGCTGAGGTAGATGGGATGCAGATAGGAGTATCGCTAAGTAACGCTGATGGCGACCCACCCCCGGAGGAGGACTCATACTGCTCCGAGGTGTACGCTGTAATCAACTACAATCCCTCTATATACGTTACTGCTAGTGGATTATCTATTGTAGAACATGATATAAGCGTCACGGCTGACGGCACAGACGTTAATCTATATGTGGACTCTGTGCTGGAAGATACGGAACCACTTAGCGGGTTGTCCGTATTGGATACGGCTTCTAACTGGATAATCGGATCAGGTAATACTTTACCTTATATGGGCTACTATAGACATACAGTCGGTGGTGTTCTTGTTAACTGGTATCAGCCGGTAACAATAATCAGAGGAGAAAATTATTCTACCGGGACGGTTACAGTAACTAATGGCGATGCCACAGTAACCGGAGCCGGGGGCGCTACGTGGGATGATGGGATGATTGGCAGTCTATTCGTATCTGCCGATGGGGTACGGTATGTAGTATCCTCGGTTACGGACGCTACCCACCTTGAACTTAATGCTGGCTACTTCGGTGGTACGCTGGCCGGTCAAGACTACAACATGTATGTAAAGTTGCCCGACCGACAATCTATAGTTGACGCAAGAATAACATGGGGAGCTAATCCTGCCGGTATCGTTGTAGCTTTAGGGAGCATGGTAGCCGGTAGTCAGTCATCTGTCGGCTCTACCGAGACAGGTACTCCCGCTAATATCCTGCCTCCGGTATCTGTTAGTGACTGGTTCGGAGACGGGACAGTGGCAGGGGCTACACTGACTAATCCTCTGCGCCCGTTCATCACTATGGTATCAGACAATACTACTCTGTCCGAGATACAGGTATGGCGGTGGTTAGGATTGGCCATGTTATTGTTTGTAACTGTAGCCTGCGCTAGACTGTTGCGGGAACATCAGGGAATTACCGCTATTATCGCTGCTGTAACTATGGGTGGTCTTGTAGCTTTTGACCATAATATATTCCCGATGTGGTTGCTGGTATTGTCTATAGGTATATTTGTAGGCGGTCTGATTTCCGAGAGGAGTCCATCATTATGAGTGTTATCCGAAGCATATTCAGATACATTGCATCAGTAGTTATTATTTGTACTGCTATTATGATGACAATGCTACCATATCCGAAAGAGGTAATGGCTATAGCCGACCCGGATACCCCGCCGTCCGTCAATGCTGTATACATATACGAAGGGTTAATGGAGACCGGGGATGTTGGTATACTCGTGGATTACTATCTGGACTACGCTGTACTACCGACAACGGAAACCGCTACCGAATCATACCTTGTTGTGTTCGTCGATACGGACGGTACTACACAAATACGGTCGGTGGCTCCTTACACCTATGTCGATAGCGGTTATCATCGTGGCGTGGCGTGGATATACTTCTCTGCTACGGATGCTACTACCTACAGTATAGACAGTGCTGACATTGCTTTGTACCGGGTATGGTTGGTGGGTAACCCTACCGTCCCGTCCGGTTGGGCCGGGGATCCGCCGAAAACAGTTGCTACCATAGACCAGTGGAATACAGCAGGAGATATGAATGTATTGCTGACGCTTAGAGTATTATACTATGCTGATGTACTGGAGCTGGAATGGACTCTGGACCTGGTGGAATCAACATCTCTGGGTAATAAACTGACGGCTCTGGGGGACAACTACTTTGAGAACGCTATCCCTAATTTAAGACTGATGGCTCCTACGGCGTTCCCGGCTAGTACGATAGACCCTACACTCGAAGATATAGATTACACAACACAATTCGGCGCTGTTTTAACCGACTCTACTTGTACACCGTCCGGGGGAACCGGAACAGTTGCCGGGGCACCGGTAGACTTGGCTGAGGGCGCTAACAACGTTAATGTTACAGGTCTGGGAACACTTACGATAGAACTGGAACAAGGTACGGTAGGAACAGCGACCAGCGATGTTTGCACAGTTACTGGAACTCCGGTCGATTTGGTAGCAGGGATAAATACAATAACGACTGCGGGCATAGTAGGTAATATAATTATCACAGTCGATCAACAAGATACCACGACCGGAATAGAGGATTCGATAACCGGTACCGGATGGGACTTGACTGCTGTGGCTACAGCTTTTGGATTCTCCCGGTGGATGTTCTCCGGTATAATCTGGATAATAATGTCTGTCCTTATTTGTGCTGCTGTCTATCGTACAACACCATCAGGATTCGCTGGAGGGGGCAGTAGAGTCGTTATGATAGTATTTACTGTCTGTATCGTCGGGGGAGCTTTGTTAGGTCTACTGAAGCCTGTAGTAGCTGTTCTGATGTTTATTGCCTTCTGTGGATTTACCGGTTACATATTATTCTTCAGGGGGTCAAGCGCTTAATGGCTAAATTAATAATGTTCTTTGGTTTTGTTTGGGTAGCTGTATGCATAGCAGGAGGAGTGCTGCAAGGTAGCATGCCTTTTGCATCAACCAGATTGACTGCTGATATAACTAATGCTGGAACGACTATCACGGTAGCCAGCACTAACGGATTCCCGGAACCCGGGATAATTATTATTACCAGCCCCAATCAAGAAGAGGAGCGCATCGCTTATTCCAGCACGACAGCTACTACTTTTATCGGTACGCTGGCCCGGCCATTGGTACGCGGCTCCGGTGGAACGACGGCAATAGCGCACTCCGAAGGTGATACGGTGCGAATGATTGAGTCACAGTTAGTCAACAACTCTATAGATTACAACATAGCGATAATTGCCGACTCTGCCGGGGCACAAGCGTTCTTATCGGTACCAACAGCCGTATTCAGCATACTGCTTTCCTTCGCCACATCTCCATTCGGTTTTCTCGGGACGGATTTACAGATACTTACTGTTCTTTGGGGAATATGTTTCCTGGGAATGATTATAGCTTTCTTTATTTCTATTGCAGGTGGTCGGCGTGTATAGTAGTATATAACAAAGGAGAACTATGGAGATAGCGTTACACAGGAACACTGACTGGAGAAGGATGATTGCTTTATCTCTGCTGATAGTAGTTACTGGTATTATGCTATCCCCTGTAACAATGGCCGCTTTCGTTGGTATAGGTGGATATATCTCGGAGAAGCTGATCGGGGATAACACTAATGAGGCATTGTATCTGGGAGATGGTACCAATGAGTCGGTCGCACTGGGTACAGCTCCGATAGTATCTACATCCAGTGCTACCAGCTCCTCTGCCGGCGGCATCGTATCTGCTACCCTTTATGGTAACTTGGTTAGCCTTAACGGTATGCCTAGCGCCGATACCTGGTTCGAGTGGGGGTACTCGGTACCATTAGCAAATACAACAGCAGTAAATACGGTCACTGTTACCGGAGGACAAACAGCTACTATCAATCCCGATGCCGGAAAAACCGTGTATTACCAGTTCTGCTCCAGCACGGATGGCATATCCAAGGGTTCAATCGGTTCATTCCTTGCCGGAGGAGCGCACGGTGTAAGCTACTGGATGCTCAACGTCCTGCTACCTATTATATTGGCTGTAGCTATTTTGATATTTGTTTTAATTATGACAGGTAATCCACTGTATGCTTTTGCAGGAGCTGTAATCGGGTTAATGGCATTTTATATAATACAAGCGATGGTGCAAATGTTATAATATCCAACAGGAGGAGCAAAGATGTCCAAGATATTTAACTGGGTAAGAAAAAACAGGTGGTCTCTGGTAAGTGCCTTGCTGGTCGGGGTACTGCTATCCCAGATAGGGATACAGATAGCCCATCCTGGGTTGACCGACAAGGATATCGGGTCATGGATTGGCGAGGAGAGGGTTATTACCATCGGGTCTGTTGCCGACGCCGCAGGTGACCTGGATTATACCCTGGACGGCACAGACGATAACGTCCAGCTTCTGGCTGCCTTGAATGCTCTTCCTGCTACTGGTGGTAGACTGGTTATCGTGTCTGCCGTGCAGATTAACTTCTCGGCTGGAGTTACCAGAGCTATACCGAACGTTACAATAGAGGGTTCCGGCACGGGTACGTACTTTGTCAGAGACGGTGTTAATCCCTTGTTCACTGCCGGTGGTAACAACTGGCATTTTGCCAATCTAAGAACAGATGCTGGCGGACTGGCTATGGGAGCAACTACGGGGGGGTTGTGGACCAACGTTACCGTAGATACGCAACTATACTCGTACTATGCCCCAACAACGGGTATAGGTGCGGTATTCGACCTCACTGTAGAAGATGACCTTGTTGTAGACGACGATGCCACTGTTACCGGAGACTTGGATGCTGCGACTGGTCGTACAGCTACTTATATAGTAGCAGCCTCAGACGCGCCAGCACACGTTAAGGCACAAGCGGATTATGTCTGTGATGGAACGGCTGATAATGTAGAGATACAGGCTGCGATTACAACACTGCCAACAGAAGGCGGCCACGTTGTTTTAACTTCTGGTTTATTCACAATAACAGACACTATCAATATATTAGATAAGCCAGTCTGGTTACAAGGTGATGGAATTGGTTGGACTCACGCCGATGGA